>Ga0208788_1000009_pt1 | contig 242109 bp, 229 predicted proteins | sample Wag4_2014_7_11_3_FD_187363 | JGI IMG/M metagenome (GOLD analysis project Ga0208788, IMG submission 187363) | Fresh water mixed with fracking chemicals microbial communities from Ohio, USA - Utica-2 Time Series FC 2014_7_11 (SPAdes) (version 2) ... | reverse complement strand
CTTTTGACCAGAGTGGAAAGGTGGATGACAACTCGGCTCCCACACGTGCTTTTAGCACCGCGGACTCGCAGCTTGCCATCCACCCCTCTCACCCTAGAGCTTACCCCCGGATCAAGACACAAGCGGGCTTGCTCGCGAAGAGGCCCTCAGATGCCCCAAAGATCCAAAGTCGAGCCGAAAAAAAACGCCAACCCGAAGGTTGGCGCTCTTCACTTGCCGCTAGAAGCTTGTAGCTTGCGGCTGCTTCACTCCGGCTTCTTGCGACCAAACCCCGGACGCTGGCCGGTACCGGCCGGTGCGCCGCGACGCTTGCCCGACGGCTTGTCGCCGTCGACCAGCTTGATCCCAGGACGCTTGGGCGCTGGCTTGGCCGGGCGCTTGGTTTCCACAGGACGGTCAGCCACTGGCGTGCCACGACCCGCTGGCGCGCCACGGCCTTCACCACGCTCGGTGCGACCATTGGCTGGACGCGGCGTACGCGGGCCACGCTCGCCATCCGGACGGGCAGCCGGCTTGCGACGTTCACCTTCGATCTGCGGTTCGCGGCTGGTGCGCGGGCTGGTAGCCGGCGCATCAGCGGCTGGACGCAAGGTGCGCACGCGCTCGGTGCGAGCCATCGGACGCGACGATTTACGCTGCATCCGATCGAGCTTGTCCTTGCTCTTGGCGTTCAGTTGCGGCATCGCCACCGGGGTCAGGCCGACTTCAGCGCTGAGGGTGTCGACTTCGTACTGACTCATTTCGCGCCAGCGGCCCATCGGCAGGTCGGAGTTGAGGAACACCGGGCCGAAACGCACGCGCTTCAGACGGCTGACCACCAGGCCCTGGGATTCCCACAGACGACGTACTTCTCGGTTGCGACCTTCCATCACCACGCAGTGGTACCAGTGGTTGAAGCCTTCGCCGCCCGGTGCCTGCTGGATATCGGTGAAACGCGCCGGACCGTCTTCGAGCACCACGCCCGCCTTGAGGCGCTCGATCATCTCGTCGTCGACTTCACCGCGTACACGCACGGCGTATTCACGGTCCATTTCAAAGGACGGGTGCATCAGGCGGTTGGCCAATTCACCGTCGGTGGTGAACATCAGCAAACCGGTGGTGTTGATGTCCAGGCGACCGACGTTGATCCAGCGGCCTTCTTTCGGACGCGGCAGCTTGTCGAACACGGTCGGACGACCTTCCGGATCGACGCGGGTGCAGATTTCGCCGTCAGGCTTGTTGTACATGATCACGCGGCGAACCGACTCGGCGGCTTCTTCGCGCTTGATCACCTTGCCATCGATGGTGATGGCGTCGTGCATATCAACACGCTGACCAAGGGTCGCGTCCTTGCCGTTGACCTTGATCCGGCCATGGCTGATCCAGGCTTCCACGTCACGGCGCGAGCCAACGCCGATACGGGCGAGGACTTTCTGCAGTTTTTCGCCTGCTGGGCCGATGGGCTGGTCGTCTTTCTGGTCGTTGATACTCATTCTGGGCACCTCCCGGTGTGGTCTGAAAACTGGGTACTCGGGCGAAGGGATCGCCGAAGGGTCGCGAATCATACGCGCATGAGGGCGTTTGCGCATCAGAGAGTAGTTGATCAGTGCTGGGTCGATGGCTTTTCCGCCGACCGGTGGCAAAAACCACCCCCTGTGGGAGCGGGCTTGTTCGCGAATGGGTGGGTCAAGCAAAAATGATGTCGGCTGACACGCCCTCTTCGCGAGCAAGCGCGCTCCCACAGTAATGCTGTTCACTTAAGGACGAATACTTTATCCGTGGCGAGGGAGCTTGCTCCCGTTGGGCTGCGCAGCGCCCTAAAAGACGGGTCTGCTGCGCAGACCAGCGGGAGCAAGCTCCCTCGCCACGGGGTGTGCTTCATCTTAACGCAGGGGTTTTTGGTGATCCTGGAACTTGGGATCAGTCCTCGAACTGGCGACGTTCGGCTTCGATGGCTTCGGCCAGGGCTAGCGCTTCGGCTTCTTCGTCGCTGAGTTCAGGTTTCGGTTGTTCGAGAGCGGCGACGGCGGCCAGGAGTTTTTCTCGTGCCTCGGCGACGCCAAGGACGTCGTCCTCCTGCTCCGGTTCCATTTCCGGCTCGGGCTCGATCTGCACGTCTTCGGTTTCCGGTGACACCTCGGCAATTTCCGGATCAGGCTCGGACACCTCACCATCACGCAACAGATCATCGAAATCGGTCTTGATCCCCTCCTCCATGCTGTCCAGTTCCAGCAACAGCGTGTGGAAACTGGTTTCCTCCTTGGGCTCTTCCGGCTCGGCGCTGGCATCGGCCAGTTCCTGCAAGGCGGCAGGCACCGGGGCGTCGTCGAAATCGAGCACCGGGTCGGGCTCCAGCTCACGCAGCTCGGCCAGCGGCGGCAGGTCGTCGAGGTTTTTCAGGTTGAAGTGATCGAGAAACGCCTTGGTGGTGGCGAACATCGCAGGTTTGCCCGGCACGTCGCGGTAACCGACGATACGGATCCACTCGCGCTCCATCAGGGTCTTGACGATCTGGCTGTTGACCGCCACGCCCCGCACATCCTCGATCTCCCCCCGGGTGATCGGTTGGCGATAGGCAATCAGCGCGATGGTTTCCAACATGGCGCGGGAATAGCGTTGCGGGCGCTCTTCCCACAAACGCCCGACCCAGGGCGAAAACTTCTCGCGGATCTGCAGGCGATAACCGGACGCCACCTCTTTCAATTCAAATGCGCGGCCATCACAGGACTTGCCCAGAATGGTCAGGGCTTTCTTGAAAACCGCCGGCTCCGGCCGCTCGCCCTCTTCGAAGAGTTCGAACAGGCGCTCCATCGATTGGGGTTTTCCCGAGGCCAACAGAAAGGCTTCGAGCAGGGGTGCGAGCTCGCGGGGTTCACTCAGGTTCATGATTCAACTCGTTATTCGGCTCGGGCTCGCACGTGGATCGCTGCGAACGGCTCATTCTGCACCAGCTCGACCAAGGATTCCTTGACCAGCTCGAGGATTGCCATAAAGGTCACTACCACGCCGAGACGCCCTTCCTCGGCGGTGAACAATTCGACAAAGGGCACGAAACCGCCGCCCTTGAGCCGCTCGAGCACGTCGCTCATACGCTCGCGGGTCGACAGGGCTTCGCGGCTGACCTGGTGGCTTTCGAACATGTCGCCCCGGCGCAGCACCTCGGCCATCGACAGCAGCAACTCTGACAGGCGCACATCCGGCAACAGCTTGCGCGCCCGGGCTTCGGGCGCATCGAGCTTGGGCACCACCACATCACGGCCGACACGGCTCAGGCCGTCGATACCTTCGGCGGCGGCCTTGAAACGTTCGTATTCCTGCAGGCGGCGGATCAGTTCGGCCCGCGGGTCTTCTTCCTCGTCCTCGACGGTTTCGGCACGAGGCAGCAGCATCCGCGACTTGATCTCGGCCAGCATCGCGGCCATCACCAGGTACTCGGCGGCCAGCTCCAGGCGCACCGACTGCATCAATTCGACATAGCCCATGTACTGGCGGGTGATCTCCGCCACCGGGATGTCGAGGATGTTGATGTTCTGCTTGCGGATCAGGTACAGCAGCAGGTCGAGCGGGCCTTCAAAGGCTTCGAGGAAGACTTCCAGCGCATCGGGCGGAATGTACAGGTCCAGCGGCATTTCCATGACCGCCTGGCCATAGACCATGGCGAAGGGCAGCTCTTGCTGGGCGCCGGCCTGACTGTCGACGGGTTCCACTGCGGACATCTAGGCCTCGGCCATGAACGGCGCAGGGTCGCCGCAACCGACGCGGATCACTTCCGGCTCGCCATCGGCCAGGCTGATCACGGTCGACGCCTTGATCCCGCCAAAACCGCCATCGATGATCAGGTCGACCTGATGTTCGAGCAACTGGCGCATTTCGTAGGGATCGGTGAGCGGGTCTTCTTCGCCGGGCATGATCAGGGTCACGCTCATCAAGGGCTCGCCCAACTCGGCCAACAGCGCCAAGGCGATCGGGTGGCTGGGCACCCGCAAGCCTATCGTGCGTTTTTTCGGGTGCAACAGCAGCCGCGGCACTTCGCGGGTGGCGTTGAGAATGAAGGTGTAGGGACCCGGCAAGTGCGCCTTGAGAATACGGAACGTGCCGGTGTCGATCTTGGCGAACAGCCCCAGTTGCGAAAGATCGCTGCAGATGAGCGCGAAGTTGTGCTTCTCATCCAGCTGACGCAGGCGCCGAACACGCTCCACGGCCACCTTGTCGCCGATCTGGCAACCGATTGCGTAGGAAGAGTCCGTGGGATAGATCACCACCCCGCCGTTGCGAATGATCTCGACGGCCTGTTTGATCAGGCGCGGTTGCGGGTTTTCCGGATGAATCTGGAAAAATTGACTCACATTCTCTACCTGTTCAGACGACGGCAATAATTGGGTCATGTTTGAACCGACACCACAGTGGTGGCAGATCCTCCGGGAGCGGGCGGTATTCGCCGATCTCGGACCAGCCTCCAGGGCCATGAAAATCACTGCCGGCGCTGACCAGCAGACCGAACTCGCGGGCCAGAATGGCCAGGCTGCCCACTTGCTCGGCGGGCTGATGACCATTGACCACCTCGATCGCGTGGCCCCCTGCTTGAATATAGTCGCTGATCAGGCGGCGACGCTTGCTACGGGTGAAATCATAATGCCATGGGTGGGCCAGACTGACCCAGGCCTTGGCCGCTCGCAGGGTCTCGACGGTTTCTTCCAGGGTCGGCCAGTGCTGCTTGACGTCACCCAGCTTGCCCGCGCCCAGCCATTTGCGGAACGCTTCGGCGCGATCCTTGACGAAACCTTCACGCACCATCCAGTCGGCGAAATGCGGGCGGGCCGGCGCGTTGCCGCTGTCGCCCAGGGCCTGCTGAATCTCCCGTGCACCGTCGAGCGCACCGGGCATGCCTTTGAGCGCAAGCTTGCGGCTTATCTCTTCGGACCGTAGCCAGCGGCCATCGTGCAACTTGGCGATGGCTTCGACCAACGGTGCGGCATCGACGTCGAAACCGTAGCCCAGCACATGAATGGTCGCACCGCCCCAGGTGCAGGACAGCTCGACGCCGTTGACCAGTTGCATCCCCAGCGCAGTCGCAGCGGTTCGCGCCTCTTCGAGGCCTTCGAGGGTGTCGTGATCGGTCAGGGCCAGGACTCGCACGCCGTGCTCGAACGCACGCGCTACCAGAACCGCAGGCGCCAGGGCGCCATCGGAGGCCGTGCTGTGGCAGTGCAAATCAACATTCACGGGGCTTTGTAACCTCAAATCAGCTGGCGCTATCGCGCGCCCATATGTTTGTTATTATGCCGCCACATCCTGCTTCTGGCTGCCACTGTGAAACAATTCATCGATTTCATCCCGCTCCTGCTGTTTTTCATCGTCTTCAAAATCGATCCGCGGGTCGTCGACGTCGCCGGCCACGAGGTCACTGTAGGCGGTATCTACAGCGCCACCGCGATGCTGATCATCAGTTCGCTGGTGGTCTACGGCACGCTGTTCATCAAACAGCGCAAGCTGGAAAAGAGCCAGTGGCTGACCCTCATCGCCTGCCTGGTCTTCGGCAGCCTGACCCTGGCGTTCCATAGCGAAACCTTCCTCAAATGGAAAGCCCCGGTGGTCAACTGGCTGTTCGCCCTGGGTTTCATCGGCAGCCACTTCATCGGTGACCGACTGCTGATCAAACGCATCATGGGCCACGCGCTGACCCTGCCGGATCCTGTCTGGACCCGCCTGAACATCGCCTGGATCGTTTTTTTCCTGTTTTGCGGTGCCGCCAACCTGTTCGTCGCGTTCACTTTCCAGAGCTACTGGGTCGACTTCAAGGTCTTCGGCAGCCTGGGCATGACGCTGCTGTTCCTGGTCGGCCAGGGGATCTACCTGTCCCGCCACCTACATGACGCCGATACCACATCGCCCAAAACCGAGGACTGACATGCTTTACGCAATCATTGCCACAGACGTCGCCAACTCCCTGGAAGCCCGCCTGGCTGCACGGCCGGCGCACCTTGAGCGCCTGCAGGTACTCAAGGGCGAAGGTCGCATCGTACTGGCCGGCCCGCACCCGGCGGTCGACAGCAACGATCCGGGCGCTGCGGGTTTCACCGGCAGCCTGATCGTCGCCGAGTTCGAATCCCTGAGCGCCGCCCAGGCCTGGGCCGATGCCGATCCGTACATCGCCGCCGGCGTCTACGCCAACGTTTCGGTCAAGCCGTTCAAGCAAGTCCTGCCTTAAAGTCCCCTCGCGGTGAACCTAATCGGTTCACCGTGCTCTCAATCGCTCATTATTCTCGTTTGCCGGCCGACAACTTCCCAATACCCGTATTGGAACCAGGAGTCGCGATGCGCAAAGGTCCGTTGTGTCTGATGTTGGTCACGTTGTCGATCGTGGCCCCCGCCCACGGTGAAGAACACGCCGAGGGCGCGAGCTCGACGCCACTGTCACTGAGCGCCGGCAGCCAGATAAACGAGTTGCAGCAACGCTTGAAAGAAAGCGAGCGGCAACGGGAAGAACTGAGCAAACAATTGCAGACTGCCGATGGCGAACGCGAAAGCGCGCAGTTGGCCCGGTTGCGCCAAGAGAACCAGCGACTGAAGCTGCAACTCAAGGAAGCTCAGGCCGGCAGCGTCATTCCACGCTTGCTGACCGATCAGCAACAGTGGTTCGTCGTTGGCGCCGGGGTTGCACTATTGGCCCTGCTCTGCGGTATCTTCGCCAGTGGTGCAAGTCGAAAACGTCGACAATGGCTAAATTGAGTGAGTCATGAGCGAGCTGTTACTGATTGATGATGACCAGGAGCTGTGTGAACTCCTGAGCAGTTGGCTGAGCCAGGAAGGCTTTCAGGTCCGTGCCTGCCACGATGGCCAGAGCGCCCGTCGCGCCTTGGCCGAAACCTCCCCGGCGGCGGTGGTGCTGGACGTGATGCTGCCCGACGGCAGCGGCCTGGAGTTGCTCAAGCAACTGCGCAGCGATCACCCGGACCTGCCGGTGCTGATGCTGTCGGCCCGGGGCGAACCGCTGGACCGTATTTTGGGCCTGGAGCTAGGCGCCGACGATTACCTGGCCAAACCCTGCGACCCACGGGAACTGACAGCCCGGCTGCGCGCCGTACTGCGCCGCAGCCACCCGCCAGCCGTCTCGAGCCAGGTCGAACTGGGCGACCTGTGTTTCAGCCCGGTGCGCGGCGTGGTCAGCATCGATGAACAGGAATTCACCCTCACGGTGTCCGAGAGCCGTCTGCTCGAAGCCCTGCTCAAGCAGCCCGGCGAGCCGCTGGACAAACAGGAACTGGCGCAAATCGCCCTCGGCCGCAAGCTGACGCTGTACGACCGCAGCCTGGACATGCACGTGAGCAACCTGCGCAAGAAAATCGGCCCCCACCCCGACGGCCGCCCGCGCATCGTGGCGCTGCGCAGCCGGGGCTACTACTACAGCCTTTGATCTCGCGTGGAAACTGGCTTGCCAGCGCCCACGGGTTATTCGTTTTGTCAGGAACGTAAGAAACCGTCTTTACCCAAGCTTTACGCTCCGCTGACCGCCGCTGACCTTGATCTCCGTAATCTGTACTCATCCGGAACGTACCGGGAATGAGACAAGGAGATACACCATGCGCAAGACTCTTATCGCTCTGATGTTCGCCGCCGCCCTGCCTACCGTGGCCATGGCCATGCCTGAAGGCGCAGGCCCAATGGGTGGCCCGCTGGACGGTGCACGCCACGGCGGTCAGATGCACGGCATGCACGGCAAGGGCCCCTACAGCCAGCTGGACCTGAGCGGCGAACAGCGCGAGCAGATCCGCAAGATCATGGGCGAGCAGATGCACGAACGTAAGCAAGTGGTCGACAAGTACCTGGAGAAACTCTCGCCAGCCGACCAGAAAGCCATGAAAGACGAAATGGCCGCCAACCACAAAAAAGCCGAAGCTGACGTCCGGGCGCTGCTGAAACCGGATCAACAGAAGAAATTCGACGAGATCCAGAAGAAACAGGCTGAGCGTCGCGCCGAATGGGCCGAGTTCAAGGCGTGGAAAGCGCAACAACCGCAAAAAGCGCAATAATGCGTTAACCAGAGACCCAACGGCCAACACCGTTGGGTCTTTTTGCTACCGTCTGAATGTGGGAGGGGGCTTGCTCGCGAAAGCGGTGTGTCAGGCAACAGATTCTTATCTGATATACCGTTTTCGCGAGCAAGCCCGCTGCCACAAGGATTGCATTCCAATCGGCAAATCAGGCCAATGCTTTCTTGCTCGAGGATTTTCTGTGCGTTCATTGTTCTGGCGTATCCTGGCCAGCTTCTGGCTGGCCATCGCTCTGGTTGCAGGGCTGTCGATTCTGCTCGGCCACATGCTCAACCAGGACGCGTGGATTCTCAGTCGCCACCCAGGCCTCAACACCCTGGCCGAACAGTGGACACAAACCTATGAATCCCAGGGCGAAGAAGCCGCCCAGGACATTCTGGAACAGCGCAAAAAGCAGTATCACATCGACGTCCAGGTGCTCAACGAGAGCGGCGACCCGGTGGTACGCGGCACCTTCCCCAAGCGCGCAGCGGCCTTCGAAGCACGCCAGAACAACGATGACCGCCGTCTGCCATGGCGCCGCCTGACCGATGAATACACCAGCGAAAAAACCGGCGATACCTACCTGCTGATCTATCGCATCCCCCACCCCGAACTCGATGCCTGGCACCGTGAAAGCCTGCTCTGGCCGCTCAGTGCGCTGGGCATAGCCCTGGTGGTGCTGACCCTGTTCAGCCTGTTTGTGACGCTGTCCATCACCCGCCCGCTCAGCCGCTTGCGCGGCGCGGTGCATGATCTGGGGCAAACTACCTATCAGCAGAACAGTCTGGTGAAGCTGGCCAACCGTCGTGACGAATTCGGCGTGCTGGCCAATGACTTCAACCGCATGGGGGCACGTCTGCAAAGCCTGATCGGCAGCCAGCGGCAATTGCTGCGCGATGTCTCTCACGAATTGCGCTCACCCCTGGCGCGCCTGCGCATTGCCCTGGCCCTGGCGGAACGGGCGTCCCCCGAAGAACGGGAAAAGCTCTGGCCGCGCCTGACCCGCGAGTGCGATCGGCTCGAAGCCTTGATCAGTGAAATTCTGGTGCTGGCCCGGGTCGATGCCGACAACGCCAGCGCCGAAGACGTCGACCTCAACGCGTTGCTCAACACCCTGCAAAAGGACGCGCAACTGGGCTCGCCAGATCAACTGGTTCATCTCGAAGCCGAGGCACAACTGAATCTGAAAGGTTGGCCGACCATGATAGAGCGCGCCGTGGACAATCTGCTGCGCAATGCCCAGCGCTTCAACCCGGTGGGCGGCCTGCCGATCGAAATGCAGGCGCTGCGCCATGGCGAACGGATCGTGGTCACCGTGCGCGATCACGGCCCGGGCGTCGACACCGAACATCTGGGGCAGTTGGGTGAGCCGTTTTACCGGGCACCGGGGCAAACGGCGGCCGGTCACGGCCTGGGCCTGGCCATCGCCCGCCGCGCGGCGGAGCGACACGGCGGCAACCTGATACTGGCCAATCACCCGGAGGGCGGGTTCATTGCCAGCCTGGAATTGCCCCTGGTGCCGGGAGCTGTCGTCCAACCCTGATCCCTGTGGGAGCGGGCTTGCTCGCGAAAGCGGTCGTTCAGTCGATATCAACGATGACTGGCACACCGCCTTCGCGAGCAAGCCCGCTCCCACACTTGATCGGTGGCGTCAGAGCTTTCCTGGCCAGGCGCTGACGAACTCTGCCAGCTCCACCTTTTCCGCCACACGCGGTTCCTTCTGCGGCGTGCCCAGGTACAGGAACGCAATCACCTCTTCGCCTTCCGCCAGGCCCAGGCCTTTGGCCACATGGGGCGAATAGGCCAGCTCACCGGTACGCCACACCGCACCAATGCCCTGCGCGTAAGCCGCCAGCAAAATGCCATGGGCCGCACAGCCAGCGGCCAGCAGTTGCTCGGATTTCGGATACTTGATGTGATCCTGCACCCGGGCAATCACGACCACCACCAAGGGTGCCCGCAGCGGGCCGTTGCGTGCCTTGTCGATGGCCGCTTCATTGGCTTCGCCATCCTGCAACTTCGCCGCCTCGGCCAGCAACTCGCCCATTTGCTCACGTGCCGCGCCTTCGACCGTCAGGAACCGCCACGGCTGCAAATGGCCGTGATCCGGCGCCCGCATGGCTGCGCCGAACAGCACTTCGCGCTGCGCCTGGGTCGGTGCCGGTTCGATCAGTCGCGGAACGGAAACACGGTTGAGCAAAACGTCGAGAGCCTGCATCGGCCACCTCCAGAGAAAAATGTGCGGCTATTCTAGCTGCAAGTAGCCCCGCAGTGCCGGTTTACATGCCCTGCCCCACAGGTAGAATGGCGCCCTTGCCCACCACAGCCGAGCGGATTTCATGGCGTTGCCGACCTTGCGTCTCATTGGTTTCATCATCGGCATCTTCCTGATAACCCTGGCCATCGCCATGGTCGTGCCCATGGCCACGCTGGTGATCTTCGATCGCACCGGCGACCTGCCGTCGTTTCTCTGGGCCAGCATGATCACCTTTGTCGGCGGCCTCGCCCTGGTCATTCCCGGGCGCCCCGAGCATGTTCATCTGCGGCCGCGGGACATGTACCTGCTGACCGTCAGCAGTTGGCTGGTGGTGTGCATCTTCGCCGCGCTGCCGTTTTTGCTGACCCAGCACATCAGCTACACCGATTCGTTCTTCGAAAGCATGTCCGGGATCACCGCCACCGGCTCCACGGTGCTCACGGGGCTGGACAGCATGTCCCCAGGCATCCTGATGTGGCGCTCGTTGCTGCACTGGATTGGCGGCATCGGCTTCATCGGCATGGCCGTGGCGATCCTGCCGCTGTTGCGCATCGGCGGCATGCGGCTGTTCCAGACCGAATCGTCCGACCGCTCGGAAAAAGTCATGCCCCGCTCGCACATGGTGGCGCGCCTGATCGTGGCGGCGTATGTCGGCATCACCATTCTCGGCAGCCTGGCCTTCTGGTGGGCCGGGATGAGCCTGTTCGATGCAATCAACCATGCCATGTCGGCGATTTCCACCGGTGGGTTCTCCACCTCGGACCAATCCCTGGCCAAGTGGACGCAACCGGCGGTGCACTGGGTGGCGATCGTCATCATGATTCTGGGCAGCCTGCCGTTCACCCTGTACGTGGCGACGTTGCGCGGCAATCGCCGGGCGCTGATCAAGGATCAGCAGGTTCAGGGTTTGCTGGGCATGTTGCTGGTGACCTGGCTGGTGCTCGGCACCTGGTACTGGTGGACCACCCAGTTGCATTGGCTGGACGCGCTGCGGCATGTGGCGCTGAACGTGACCTCGGTGGTGACCACCACCGGTTTCGCCCTGGGGGACTACAGCCTGTGGGGCAATTTCTCGCTGATGCTGTTCTTCTATCTGGGCTTCGTGGGCGGCTGCTCGGGTTCGACCGCCGGCGGGATCAAGATTTTCCGCTTCCAGGTGGCCTACATCCTGCTCAAGGCCAACCTTAACCAGTTGATTCACCCGCGGGCGGTGATCAAGCAGAAGTACAACGGCCACCGTCTTGACGAAGAGATCGTGCGGTCGATCCTGACCTTTTCCTTCTTCTTCGCCATCACCATCTGCGTGATTGCGCTGCTGCTGTCGCTGCTGGGCGTGGACTGGATGACTGCCCTCACCGGTGCGGCCAGCACCGTGTCCGGCGTCGGCCCGGGCCTGGGCGAGACCATCGGCCCGGCGGGGAATTTCGCGTCCCTGCCGGACGCCGCCAAGTGGATTCTGTCGTTCGGCATGCTGCTGGGCCGACTGGAGATCATTACTGTGTTTGTGCTGTGTATTCCGGCGTTCTGGCGTCATTGACCGCTGCCGGCATCTGCAGCAGCCGCGCCCGGTACTCGCCGGGCGTGGTGTCGAACCAGCGGCGGAAGGCGCGGAAGAAATTGCTCGGATCGGCGAAGCCCAGCAGGTAGGCAATTTCCAGCAGGGTCATGGTCGGTTGCGCCAGGTACTGCTCGGCCAGTTCGCGCCGAGTGTCATCCAGCAGGGTCTGAAAACTGGTGCCCTCCTCCTGCAAACGGCGCTGCAAGGTGCGTTGCGACAGATGCAGCGTCTGCGCCACGGCATCGCGCTTGGGCTCGCCCTGGGGCAACAGGCGGCACAGCACCTGACGCGCCTTGTGAGTCACGCGACTCTCGGAAAACCGCGCCAGGTATTCACCGGCAAAGCGATCGTGCAACAGCGCCATGGCCTCGTTGGCCGTCGGCAGCGGCGCTTCCATGTCAGCCCGCTCGAAAATCAGCGCGTCGTACGGCGCGTTGAACACCAGCGGTGCATGGAAGGCTTGTTTATAGGGTTCGAGATTGGCCGGCTGGTCGCCCTGCACCAGCACCTTGCGCGGGTGCAGCATGCGCCCGGTCAACCAGCCGCACAATGCAAGGGCGCAGGCCAGTGAGGCTTCGGCGCTTTGCCGGGTCGGCGGCAGATGGTCACCGTGCACCGTCAGGATCAGCGCGTAGCCTTCATCCAGCAGGCGGAAGCTCAGGTCGGCGCTTTCAGCGATGATCCGCTGATAACGCACCAGGCGCTTGAAGCCCTCGGCCAGGGTCTGGCTGGACATTAGGGCGTAGCCGGTCACATGGAACTGCGCCGGTCGCACCACCTTGCCCATGTTCAGGCCGATCGCCGGGTTGCCGGAGAGCTCGACGGCGCGTTGCCACAGTCGTGTCATGGAATCCTGCGGGAAGCGGGCGTCCGGATCGTCCAGTGCCGCAAAGTCGAGCCCCAGCTGATTGAACAGAACCCGGCAATCCAGGCCGTCCATTTCCAGTGCTTTGACAATCCCCATCGCCCAGCTTGCAGAAGTCGTTCGTTCGCTCATGTCGGGTTCTTGCATGATGAGCCGCAATCACGGCCAATTTCCGAAGGATACTAAAGTGGCGCCGATTGTCACTGGCTGACGCCATTGTTCACTCTAGACTCAAATAAGCTACCCGCAGAACAACTTGCAGTCAGAACAATAACCACAGAGATCGCAGTCGTGGAAAACATCAGACGATTCAACAGCTTCGCCGAGTTCTACCCCTATTACCTCAGCGAACACAGCAACAGTACCTGCCGGCGCTTGCATTTCATCGGCACCACACTGGTGATTTTCATCCTGGCGCTGACCTTCGGCCGGGGTGCGTGGATGATGCTCTGGCTCCTGCCCCTGGCCGGTTACACCTTCGCCTGGGTGGGGCACTTCTTCTTTGAAAAGAATCGTCCTGCGACCTTCCAGCATCCTTTCTACAGCCTGCTCGGTGATTTCGTCATGTATCGGGACATGATCCTGGGACGCGTGCCGTTCTAGACCACAGGAGAATCGCCGATGAATGCCAATGCTCGCTTTACCCACATGAAGGATGGCACCCAGGAAGACTGGGCGATCATCGCCGCCGACTTCAGCGCCTATGCCCGCCAGTTGCCGTCACGGATCGTGGCGCATTTGAAGCTGTTGGAAGGTGATTTTGGCGGGTTCCCCGTGGATCGCATGACCCACTCCCTGCAAACCGCCACCCGCGCCTGGCGTGATGGCCGCGATGAGGAGTACGTGGTCTGCGCCCTGCTCCATGACATTGGCGACACCTTGGGCTCCTACAACCATCCCGACATCGCCGCGGCGATTCTCAAGCCGTTCGTCAGCGCCGGCAATCTGTGGATGGTGGAGAAGCACGGGATTTTCCAGGGGTATTACTTCTTCCATCACCTGGGCATGGACCGGCATCTGCGCGAGCAATTCAGCGACCATCCGCAGTATCAGGCGACCATCGAGTTCTGCGCCAAGTACGATGCCGCGGCGTTCGATCCGGGGTATGACACGCTGCCGCTGAGCTTTTTCGAGCCGATGATGGAGCGGTTGTTCGCGCAGCCGAAGCATTCGATCTACAAGGCGGCGATGCAAGAGCACGCGCCGGCCTGACGAGCCCAGCGGGACGCCTTCCGGCCCTTGTGGCGAGGGAGCTTGCTCCCGTAGGGCTGCGTAGCGGCCCCAAAGCCGACTGCTCGGGAGCAAGCTCCCTCGCCACAAACCGAATCAGGCAGGCTCCGCCACTTTCACAGCCTTCAACTGTGCTTCCCGCGCCTGGGCATCGGCCAACCGGTACAACTCGATCGTGCCATCCCAATGCTCGATCAGCGCCGTGCACGACTCCACCCAATCGCCGCAATTGAGGTAATCCACCTCACCGACCTTGCGGATCTCGGCATGGTGAATGTGCCCGCAAACCACGCCGTGCAGTTCGCGCTTGACGCACTCATGGGCGATGGCTTCTTCGAAGTCGCTGATGAAGCTGACCGCGGTCTTGACCTTGTGCTTGAGGTACGCCGACAGCGACCAGTAGCCGTAGCCATACCGGGCGCGCCAATGGTTGAGCCAGCGGTTGAGGGTCAGGGTGAATTCGTAGGCCGAATCGCCCAGAAACGCCAGCCAACGGTGGTAGCGGGTAATCACGTCGAACTGATCGCCGTGGATCACCAGCAGATGCCGGCCGTCGGCAGTCACGTGGACCGCTTCGTCCACCAACTGGATATTGCCCAGGATCAGCTTGGAATAACGACGCAGGAACTCGTCGTGGTTGCCGGTGACGTAGATCACCTCCGTGCCGCGCTTGCTCATGGTCAGCAGGCGGCGGATCACGTTGGTGTGTGCCTGCGGCCAGTACATGCCGCCGCGCAGTTTCCAGCCGTCGATGATGTCGCCGACCAGGTAGATTTTGTCCGCGTGATAGCCCTTGAGGAACTGGGACAAGTGCTCGGCCTGGCAATCACGCGTGCCCAGGTGCACGTCGGAGATCCACAGGGTCCGCACACGTTGCTTACGGCTGGGTTTGGCGAGCTCGGCGCTGGTCATGGGCAACCCTCAGGACAAGTTTTGGCAAGCTTGCGCCGCTCGGGTTAATCGCCCATGACAACGGCAAGTCAGTCCTGTGACAGCGCGCCCCGGTCCCGTCGGTGTAGACTGTTTTTCTGAATTTTCAGAGCCGCCGCGAGACCCGCGATGAGACCGATCCTCACCCTGCGCCAATACACCGAAGACCTGATCGTCCACAGCCATGAGCACGCCCAATTGGTGTTCGGCTTGTCGGGTGCGCTGGATTTCGAGGTCGACGGGCGTGGCAGTCAGGTGGTCCATCAGAGTTTCGTGGTGGTGCCCTCGGGTTTTCATCATGCCTGCGGTAGCGCCAATGGCAGCCGCTGCCTGGTGCTGGATGTGCCCGGCGAGCAATGGCTTGAGCAGTCCCTGGGCGAGCATGCGCAGGCCAGTCGACGGTTGCTCGACAACGCCGGCCGGTTGTCGCTGGATGCCGGGCAAAGTCAGTTGGTCAATTGGCTGGCCAACAGCCCGGTCGCTGACCCGGTGATTGCGCAACAGGGGGCGGTGCTGTTGCTGGCCAGCCTCAACAATGCCACGCCCGACAGCGTGGGCGGTCGACGCCTGCCCTATGCCGCGCTCAATGCGCACATCGACCAGTACGCGGCCTACCCTTTGCAAGTCGCCGATCTGGCTCGCGTGGCCGGCCTTTCCAGCGCCCGCCTGCATGCGCGGTTCGTGGCCGAATGCGGGCAGACGCCGATGGATTACATCCGCAGCCGACGCCTGCACAAGGCCGTGGCATTGTTGCGCGATTCGGCCTTGCCCATTGGCGAGATTGCCGCTCGAGTCGGCTACAACTCCCAGAGTGCTTTTTGCGCCGCGGTGCTGCGCGAATTCGGCGCCTCCCCCGGTGCGTTGCGGCGCGAGGCTGGCGACAAAAGACGATAGTCTGGCGACAGACAGGGACAGGCGTTGCGCGATTAAATGCAACGTGTGTTCATACATTTCTCAAGGATCGCCATGACTCCCCGTACCGCCCTTGGCGCTTTGCATATCGGCGCATTGATGTTCGGCCTGACCGGTGTGTTCGGCAAACTCGCCGCCGCGTCCCCGGCCGTCATCGTCTTTGGCCGGGCGGTGTTCGCGGTGCTGGCCCTGACATTTTTCGTCCGTTTCGCCAGCAGTGGCCGCTGGCAAACACTCGAAGCGCTGGATTGGCGCCGACTGCTGCTCAGCGGTCTGTTACTGGCCGGCCACTGGGTGAGTTTCTTCATTGCCGTGAAGGTCGCCGGGGTAGCCATTGCGACGTTGGGATTTGCCAGTTTCCCGGCCTTTACCGTGATCCTCGAGGGGCTGATTTTCCGCGAGCGGATCCGTGCCAACGAAATCCTGCTGGTGGCGCTGGTGAGCATCGGACTGGTACTGGTGACACCTGACTTCGATCTGTCCAGCGGCGCCACCACCGGCCTGCTCTGGGCCGTGGCTTCCGGCTTGCTGTTCGCCCTGCTGTCATTGACCAACCGCGCCAGCTCCGCACGCATCCCCCCGGTGCAGGCGGCATTGTGTCAAAACGTGGTGGTCGCGTTGTGCCTGTTGCCGGTGGCGGCACCGCAATTGAGCGACGTGCGGGCCATGGACTGGCTGTGGATCGCACTGCTGGGCATCTTCTGCACCGGCGTTGCCCACAGCCTGTTCGTCGCCAGCCTGGCGGTGATCAAGGCGCGGACCGCCGCCGTGGTGTTTGCCCTGGAGCCGGTGTACGGCATCACCATCGCCTGGCTGTTGTTCAATGAAAACCCGACCCTGCGGATGCTGCTGGGGGGGGCGTTGATCATCGTGGCGATTGTGGTGTCCAGCCGGCTGTCCGGCAGCTCAAGCAAGAAAACCGTGGCCGCCGAAGCCGCGTCTCACTGAGTCCGGTCGTTGTGGCCCAGGTCGCGGTCCGGGTCTATTTGATCGCGAACCCGCTGCTTGAGCACCTTGGCCTCGGGGAAGCCGCCGTCGGCCTTGCGCTCCCAGATCTGGACGTCGTCGCAGAAAATGAGGAACACCCCGCCCGTGCCGGGCACCAGGGATACTTTGCCGAGGTCGTCGCCAAAGGTACTGAGCAGTTCCTGGGCCAGCCAGGCGGCTCGTAGCAGCCACTGGCACTGGGTGCAATAGGTGATGACGATTTCCGGTTTCTGAGAGGGCATGCTGGGCGACGTTCCTGAAAAACTTGTAGGAGCGAAGCTTGATCGCGATGCGGGTCACGCGCAATGTCTGTCAGACCGCGTTATCGTTCATCGCGAGAAAGCGTGGCTCCTACAGGCGTCATCGGATGCCGGCCAGCAGGCTGCGGGCCGTTTGTTTGAGCGGTTCGTCTGCTTCCTTGAGCAACTCGTTGAGCAGTGCGATGGCGCTGTCCAGATCGCCGTCATCGATGCAGGTCTGGGCCTGTTCCAGTTTGCCGGCGTTGTCGGAGTCGAACGGCTCGACGTTCAGTGGCTCAAGCTCCAGCGATGCACCGGGTTCGCTGAACTCATCGAGAAAGCGGTCGTCGAGGGAATGCGAAGCCGGCTGGATATCCCAATCGATCTCTGGCTCGGGCAACAACGGCTCGTTGAGGAACGGATCCGAATGCGCGGCCTCCTCCATCGGTCCCAAGTCCCAGTTGGTGTCCATCGACAATTCATCCAGGTTCAACTGAAACTCGTCCGCCGGTGCGGGCTTTTCAGGTGCAACGATGGGGACAAAGACGGGGGCCGCGACAGCCGGCGGGGCAACGGGTCCCAGTTTTGGATGGCGGGCACGGATGTCTTCAAGTGTCTGCGCATCGAACCCGGCGTTGCGCAGACTGGCCTCCTGCACGTCATAGGCCGCCACATCGCCCTGCTTGCCAAGCACTTCCAGCAATTGCACGGCAAGATCGGTGCGCTGGGGCTCCTTGTCGATGGCCTCACGCAACAGGCCGATGGCTTCGGCATGGCGGCCATAGGTCAGGTAGACCGCAACCGCTTCCAGCACATCGCTGGCAGGTGTCTCGTCATGGTGTGCGCGAGGCAACACCACCGCTTGCGATTCTGCGGGGTTGAGCAGCGGCTCCTGACGAGGTGACTGACTGTTTGTGGCGTGGATCGCAGGATCAGTCTGGCGACGCCGACGAAGCCAGACGATCAGCAAACCAAGCACGATCAGCAGCAACAATCCGCCAACCAGAAGCCAGTTTGTCCCAGGCTCCTCGTTGGTGACGGGCGCCGGTGCCGGTGACACCGCAGCAGGCGCCACGGGCTCTGGTGGAGCCTGCTTTGCCTCGGTCAATTGCGCCTGCAGTTCGCTCACCTGTTTCTTTTGCTCAGCGATCTGCTCGTTCTGTGCCTGAATTTTCGCATTGAGCTCATCGAGAGTGGCTTGCAATTGCTGGTTCTGCAGAACGCTGGCAGCCAATTGCTCGGCAAGGGGATCTGGCGCGGATGGGTTGGCAGGTTTGGGCGATGTTTGTTTGGACGCAGGCTTGGGCGCAACGGCGGGTTGGACACCTGGAAACGCCGATGGCGGCTGACTGGCGACCGGTTCGTCGGTGGCGGGCTCAATGCCTGGCGTTCCGGGCGGATCGATCAGCACCGTGTACTCGCGCAGCAAGCGGCCGTTGGGCTGATTGAGTTGCACCAGAAAATTCAGGAAGGGTTCAGTGACCGGTTTGCCGGACGTCACCTGAATCAGCTTGCGGTTACCCCGCAACACAGGGGTGAACTTCAAATCGTTGAGGAAGAATACCCGCTCGACACCCGCGCGACTGAACTCGTCCGGCGTGGCCAGGCTGACCGAGAGCTCGCCCTCCTCCAGACCGACGGCATCCACCAGGCTGATATCGGCACGCAACGGCTGATTCAACGCCGAATGCAGGGTGATATCCCCCAGCCCCAATGCCGGCGCCAATGCCGACCAACAGACAGCGGTGCCGGCCAGCAACCCGCTGGCGCAACACCTTACTACGACCCGCAGACTTCCAAGCATGAGCATCCCTTAGGTAACCAGAACCAACTTGCACGCGTTCGCACTTGCGGTACGAACACGATATTGCCCAGTAGTTCTTATAGTCGGCTCATTGCGGTAACTCAAAAACCTGATGCGATTGACTGCCTCAAGATTTTTCCAGGTTGGCCAGAATGTGACCGTGAACCCGCATGCAGATCTTCAAGTCCGCCTCATCGACGCCCTCGAACAGCTCAAGGCGCAATTGGTTGGCAATGGTTTCGATTTGGTCGATCAGCGGACGCGCAGGCGTACAGAGGACGATTTTCTTTGCGCGACGGTCTTCCAGCACGGACTGGCGTTGCACCAGGCCCTGGCTCTCCAGGCTGTCGAGCAGCCGGGCCAGGGTCGGGCCTTCGACGCCGACGCTTTGCGCCAGCTCACGTTGGGTCGGGGCTTGATCGAAGCGTGCCAGGTGCAGAAGTACCAGCCAGCGAGCCTGGGACAACCCCAGGCCTGCCAGGCGGCGGTCCAGTTCGGCGCGCCAGCCGCGAGACATCTGGGCCAATTGCATGCCAAAGCGGTGTTGATCGGTTAACGGCATAAAACACTCATGGTCAGGCTGAAATAGAGAAATACTAATTATTAGTCAGCTAAGCATGAGCCTCGACTGGAGGCAAGAGGTGTTCTGTAGTGAATCGTTAAATCAATGAATCTGTTTGTAAAAACTCGATTACATCTCGAATTCCGACTGCAAGGCGGCTCGAACACAGTACAGAACCCCCTCGGGCACCCGCCCTGCAAACAATGCGGAAATCTCCGACACCGGCGGCAACTCGCCTTCACCGTCCAGGAACGCATCCTGAACTTCGCCCATCAACTCTTCGGGCAGATCCAGTGCCTGTTCCAGCGACAGTTGCTGCTTGCCGATGGCCTCGGCGAGCATCGTGTAGACGTTTTTTTCCGAGCACTGCAACTGACCGGCGATCTGCATCGGGGTCATACCGGCCCGCGCCAGGGTGATCAATTCGTGACGTACGTCGGCCACAGGCTTGGGCGCTTCGACCTGACCGCCGAGGACTTCGAGGAAGGCCTCGCCGTAGCGCTCCAGCTTGCGCGCGCCGACACCGCTGACCCGCGCCATTTCCGCCAGCGAGGTCGGCTGGCTGCGCAACATTTCCAGCAGGGTCGAGTCGGGGAAGATGACGTAGGGCGGCACACCGTGTTCTTCGGCGAGCTTGCGACGCAGGGCGCGCAAGGCCTCCCACTGTTCGCGCTCTTCGCCGCGGACCAGTTGGCTGGCCTGGCTCTTGCTGGTTTTCGCCGTGGTTTGCGCCTTGAGGTCGCGGCGCAGCTCCAGGGTCACTTCACCCTTGAGCAGCGGACGGCAGCTGTCGCTCAGGCGCAGACCGCCATAGCCTTCGTGATCGACGTCCGCCAGGCCACGGGCCACCAGTTGGCGGAACAGCGAGCGCCATTCGCTCTCGCCCAAGGCCTTGCCGACGCCGAACACCGACAGGTGCTGGTGACCGAAACTGCGGACTTTTTCGTTGTCCTTGCCCAGCAGCACATCCACCAGATGACCGACACCATAGCGCTGGCCAGTGCGGAAGATCGCCGACAACGCCTGTCGCGAAGGTTCGGTGGCGTCCCAGGTCTGCACGCCATCGGTGCAGTTGTCGCAGTGACCGCAGGGTTCAGGCATTTCCTCGTCGAAATAGGCCAGCAGCGCCTGACGGCGGCAGCGGGTTTCTTCGCACAGCGAAAGCATGGCGTCGAGCTTGTGATGCTCCAGGCGCTTGTGGCGCTCATCGCCTTCGGAGTTCTGCAGCATTTGCTTGAGCATCACCACGTCTTGCAGGCCGTAGGCCATCCAGGCATCCGCCGGCAGACCGTCACGGCCGCCGCGTCCGGTTTCCTGGTAGTAGGCTTCCAGGGATTTTGGCAGGTCGAGGTGCGCGACGAAGCGCACGTTGGGCTTGTCGATGCCCATGCCGAAGGCCACGGTGGCCACCATGATCAGGCCTTCCTCATTGAGGAAGCGTTTCTGGTGGTAGGCACGCAGGTCATTGGGCAGGCCGGCGTGATACGGCAGCGCCGGGAAGCCTTGTTCGGTAAGAAAGGCCGCGACTTCCTCGACCTTTTTGCGCGACAGGCAATAGACGATGCCGGCATCGCTGCGCCGCTCGGCAAGGAACGCCAGCAATTGCTTGCGCGGCTGCTCCTTGGGCACGATGCGGTAGAAAATGTTGGGCCGGTCGAAGCTCGACAGGAAGCGCTCGGCGTTCTGCAGGTGCAGGCGGGTGACGATTTCTTCCCGGGTACGCTTGTCGGCGGTGGCGGTCAGGGCGATGCGCGGCACATCCGGGAACATCTCCGCCAATTGGCCCAGTTGCAGGTATTCCGGACGGAAGTCGTGGCCCCACTGCGATACACAGTGCGCTTCGTCGATGGCAAACAGGGCGATATCCAAACCTTGCAGGAAGGACAGCATGCGCGGCTGGACCAGGCGTTCCGGCGCCAGGTAGAGCATTTTCACTTCGCCGCGCTTGATCCGGGCGGCCAGATCCCTTTGTTGCTCGGCGCTCAGGGTGGAGTTCAATGCAGCGGCGGCCACGCCCAGTTCTTCGAGGGTGGCGACCTGATCGTCCATCAACGCAATCAACGGCGACACCACCACCGCCAGGCCTTCGCGCAACAGCGCCGGCACCTGGAAGCACAGGGATTTGCCGCCACCGGTAGGCATCAGGACCAGGGCATCGCCGCCACTGGCCACGCGCTCAATGATTGCACCCTGACGGCCACGGAAACTGTCGTAGCCGAAGATGTCCTTGAGGACGCGTTGAGCCTGTTCGAGCATAAAAACTCCAAAAATCACCGAAACATCCCTGCAAGGCTGGTCCAGAATCGGTAACGCTGCACCGACAAATCGTAAGTGCGCATTGCATGACACTGCATATTCCGGCCGCGACGCCAGCAGGGCATCACAAAACGCGCGAGTATACCCGAGCACTCCCCGGCAAGGGGTGCCGCTGAGAAGACATGCGCAAGTCTCTGCCAGTTGCCCCACAAGGATCAGGGGCAATTGGGCAAATATGCCGTTCGGCTGGCCCAAGCGCTCAAGAAGGCCTAGAATTCCCGCATCGAATATTCCCCAAGGTAGTCTTTTAATGTCCTTCGCTGAGCAACTAACCCGCCTGCAAGTTTTCCTCGACGCCGATGAACTGCATGACGAGGCGCTGGACTACGTGGCCGCCCACGGCTACCTCACCGCGTTGTCGATCTGTGCGGAAAGCGTGCCGGACCGTGAATGGATCGACGCCCTCTTCGCCGAAGAGCCGCATTACGCCGACGACACCGAGCGTGAAGCGATCGAATCCACCCTGCTGGCGCTCAAGGCCCACATCGCCCGTCAACTGGCCTCCGATGAAGAATTCGAGTTGCCCTGCGACCTGGACCTGGGCGAAGACCCGGACGATTCCGACCTGCGCGGCTGGTGCATCGGTTTCATGGAAGGCGTGTTCCTGCGCGAAGAAGCCTGGTTCGAAACCGCCGAAGACGAAGTCAGCGAAATGCTGCTGCCAATCATGGTCGGTTCGGGCCTGTTCGACGAGCAACCGGAGTTCTCCGACATTGCCGCCGACGCCAACCTGATGGACGACATGATCGTTCAAATCCCGGAAGCCCTGACCGCGCTGTACCTGCTGTGCAACGCACCGGACGAAAAACCGGCGATCCTCAAGCCTCGTCACCACTAAGGTCCTGCCTATGGACAACCCCATAGGCAACCGCCCCCTGATGTTGCGCTACGTGCTGCTGGCCATCGGCTGGCTGAGCGTAGCGCTGGGGGTCATCGGTATCTTCCTGCCGGTATTGCCCACCACCCCCTTCCTGTTGCTGGCAGCCGCCTGCTTCGCCCGCAGCTCGCCGCGTTTCTACCATTGGCTGGTCGATCACCCCCGCTTGGGCCCGTGGATTCGCGACTACCTCGACGGCAACGGCATCCCGCTCAAGGGCAAGGTCTACGCCATTGGCCTGATGTGGGTCAGCATCCTGTTTTCCTGCTACCTGGTGCCGATGCCCTGGGCACGCGGGTTCATGCTGACCAGTGCGGTGCTGGTGACCATTTACATCCTCAGGCAGAAAACGCTGCACAAGCCCTGACCCTCCTGGCAAAACACCCGCCCCTGTAGGAGCGAGCATGCTCGCGATGAACCTGAGGCCGGCGTGGGGTATCAGGTTTCCCGCGTCATCGTTGACGACCATCGCGAGCATGCTCGCTCCTACACAACCGCAGAATTCTGGCTCGCCCGACGACCTACCCTACCCCCGCGAAAACACCACCTAGACTTGACCCATCTGCCCCCCCGAGCAGCCAGACATGCTCCGCAGTCCGCGTAGTCCAGGATGGCCAGCGCCCCGACTTGGGTTCGGCGGATGGCTGTTGCTCGGTGGATTGCTGTTGACCGGGCTGGGCAGTGTCTGGGCCGACTGGGATTTCGCGCAGATCCTGCAAACCGCCGAAAAACGCTATGGCAACCTCGGCCCGGCGCGGGGACGGATCGAGGCCTGGGGCCAGATGCTGCAAGGTGAGCGCAACGCCCCCGAGCGCGAGCAGTTGACCGTGGTCAACCGCTTCTTCAATCAGCAGCTCAGTTTTCAGGACGACACGCGCATCTGGCGTCAGACCGATTACTGGGCCACGCCCGTCGAAGCCCTGGTCAAGGGCGCCGCCGACTGCGAGGACTACGCCCTGGCGAAATACTTCAGCCTGCGCGAACTCGGCATTCCCAGCGAAAAACTGCGCATCACCTACGTCAAGGCACTGACCCAGAACCAGGCGCACATGGTGTTGACCTTCTACGCCAGCCCCACCGCCGACCCGCTGGTGCTGGACAACCTGATCGGCGACATCCGCCCCGCCTCGCAACGCAAGGATCTGCTGCCGGTGTATGCCTTCAATGCCGAAGGCCTTTACCTGCCGGGGGCCAATGGCGGCAAACGCAGCAGCGACTCGAAAAAGCTGTCGCGCTGGCAAGACGTACTGCAAAAAATGCAGACCGAGGGCTTCGCCGTCGGCGATGGCTGAAGGTCGTAGCAAGGAGCGTTCGATGAAACTGCGCAACCAGTTGTTCGTCGCCATCTGCCTGTTTTTGGCGGTGGCGTTCAGCGGCAGTTTTTTTGTCAGCCTGGAAAGCTCGCGCGAACAGATGCTCAGCCAGTTGCGCGCCCACGCCCAGGACGCCGCCACCGCACTGGGCCTGTCGCTGACCGCGCAGATCGATGACCCGGCCATGATGGAACTGATGGTCAGTTCGATTTTCGACAGTGGCTACTTCAGCAGCATCCGCATCGTCGACATCAAGGATCGACAGGTGTTGGTGGAGCGCAATGCATCGACGCGGATCGAGGGCGTGCCCGGCTGGTTCGTGCGCCTGGTGGACCTGCGTCACGAGGGCGGCGATGCGCTGATCATGCGTGGCTGGGAACAGGCGGCCCGGGTCGAAGTATTGAGCAACCCACAGTTTGCCCTGGCCAAACTCTGGGACAGCACCCTCGGCAGCCTGATCTGGCTGCTGCTGTGCGGCCTGCTCAGCGCCGTGTTCGGGGGCTGGCTGCTGCGCCGGCAACTGCGTCCTCTCGACACCTTGGTCAAACAGGCCGAAGCCATCAGCAAACGCGAATTCCTGAGCCTGCCGAAACTGCCCCGCACCCCGGAACTCAAGCGCGTGGTGCTGGCGATGAATCAGATGGTGGAAAAGCTCAAGGCGCTGTTCAGCGAGGAAGCGGCGCGCAGTGAGCTACTGCGCGACGAATCCTACCGGGACCACCTCACTGGACTGGCCAATCGGCGATTGCTCGATGAACAACTGGCTGATCATCTGCTGGTGGCCGAGCACCATTGTGAGGGCCACCTGCTGACGCTGCGGCTCAACGACCTCGCCGGGCTCAACCAGCGTCTAGGCGGCCAGCGCACCGATGCGCTGATCAGCGCGGTCGGTGAGTTCCTCAAGCGCTTGACCGGGCTGCCGGAGCGCCGCACCTGGCTGGCGGCGCGCAACCGCGGTGGCGAGTTCAGCCTGCTGACACCGGGCCTGAACACCGAGGACGCCAAACGGCTGGCCTCCGAAATCAGCACCACCCTGGAAAACCTGCGCCTGACCGGCGCCAGCGACTGCTTGCCGGTGGCTCACGTGGGCATCGTCGCTTACCGTCCCGGCGAGCCGGCCAGCGAGGTGTTGATGCGCCTCGATCAAGCCCTGACTCTGGCTCGGCAACGAGGTGAGCGACCCTGGGCGATGCTGAGCCACGGCCAGACCCCACCGAATCACACCGGGCAAGACTGGCACAGCTGGATCGACGACGCGCTGAACCACGGCAAATTGCAGCTGTATTTTCAGCCGGTGGTGCAATGCGCTGACACCAGCCAAGTGCTGCATCACAAAGTGCTCGCCCGCCTGCTCGACCCCCAGGGCCAGGCGATTGCCGCCGGGCAGTTCCTGCCGTGGATCGAACGTCTGGGCTGGTCCGCCCGCTTCGACCTGGCCATGCTTGATGCCACCCTCGATTACCTGGCGGTCAATCGCTGGCCACTGGCGCTGAGCCTGTCCGGCAGCACCCTGCGCGATCAGCCACAACTGCGCCTGATCCTCGAGCTGCTCGAATCACTGCCGGAACTGGCGCCGTTGCTGATCCTGGAAATCGACGAACGCCAACTGCCCCCGCCCGACGAACTGCAGCGCCTGTGCCACAGCCTGCTCAACACCGGCTATCGCATCGGCCTGCAGCATTTTGGCGGCAGTTTCAGCCAGATCGGCAACCTCACCCAGCTTGGCCTGGCCTACCTGAAAATCGACGGTGTCTACATCCGGCACATCGATGAACAACGGGATAAACGACTGTTCATCGAAGCGATCTACCGGGCCACCCACAGCATCGATCTGCCGTTGATTGCAGAGATGGTCGAAACCCAAGGGGAGTTGGAAGCCATCAGAGAATTGGGCATCTACGGGGTCATGGGCCGGCTGATCGGCCCACCCGAGCCCATGTAAACACCACCGCCCCTTGTGGAAGCGGGCTTGCTCGCGAATGCGGTCTATCAGCCGCCATCAATGTTGCCTGACCCACCGTTTTCGCGAGCAAGCCCGCTCCCACAAGGGGATCTTCGGAACGGCATCAAGGGTGTTCCCAATGCGAGCAGAGGATGATGTTGCACAGATTCGTGCGCTGGAAGGTCGGGTCCTTGAACGCCAGGAAGTCATCGTTGAAGGTGCCGAAGGTACTCGCCGGACGGTGCTTCATGCCGTGATAAAACGCGTCGATCATCTGGTGGGCGAAATCGGCTTCTCGTGGGTACGCGGCAATCACGGACTGCCGTTGCCCGTCGCTGAACTGTTCGAAACCACGCCCGGCCACGTCCATGCCCGCCCCGGCCTGGACCAGAGCGATCTCCGCCTGCATGTGTTCGGGAATCCCCGGCGTGGTGTGCAGGGCAATGGCATTCCAGACCTTCTCCACATCCCTCTCGCCAATCCCGCGACTGCGCAGGAAATCCCGTGCGGCATTGGCGCCGTCCACTTCGAAACGAAGCTGGCTCTGTTGATAAGTCGAGGTGAGGCCGATGTCGTGGAACATCGACGCCGCGTACAACAGCTCCGGATCGAAAATCAGCCCTTTCTGCCGACCAATCAACGCGCCCCAGAAATAGACCCGGGTCGAATGGGAAAACAGCAACTGGCTTTCGGTGTCGCGAATGAACTGCGTCACGTCGCGGGCCAGTTGGCTGTCGGGGATGTTGATGGCGTCACTGTCATTGATTGCCATGGTTTTGCGCCTCTGCGACAGGTCAGTACGTGTGCGAATGATGCCCCCTACGCTACCGGCCCGGGCAGCCGGGCTGAAGTGCAATGTTCATCATATGAAAATGCATGGGGTGCACTGTGCTACACGTCCATCTGCGCCGCCTTCAGCGCCGCTTTGGCCAGCAGGTCGCGCAGCCATGCATGGCCCGGATCGTGGCTGTGCCGCTCATGCCAGACCATATGCGCAGGACGCGGCGCAGGGGGCCAGGGCAGTTCCGAGACGTGGGCCGTGCCTGCCTGGCGGAACATGGCGGCCAGGGTGGCCGGCACGATCGCGGCCATCTCGGTGCCGGCCAACAGGGTGGGAATGGCGAGAAAATGCGGTTGCACCAGCTTGATGTCCGGGGATTTGCCGATGGCATTGAGGGCTGCATTCAAGGTCGCGCGGTCGAACATTTCCGCCCGCCGCGACAGCCCGCGCTCGGACAGCAGGCCATCGTCGGTGTTACCGGTGGAGACCACCAGCAAGGGCAATCTGCTGAGATCCTCCAGGCTGATCTCGCGGCCGGCCAAAGCGTGACCGGGTGCGACCACCAGCACGTCGCGCGCGTGAAACAGCACCTGTTCACGCAATCGATGGGGCACGCTGAAAAACGAACCCAGGGCAACGTCCACGCGACCGACATCGATCTGCGTGGTCAGGGCGAGGCGACTGGCCGGCAGAATGGTGATGCTGGCGTTGGGCGCTTGCTCTGATACCGCCCGCAGGACATGCGGCAGCACCACGGCGGTGATGTAGTCGGTGGCGGCGATGCAGAACTGCCGGTCGGTGCTGGCGGGGTGGAATTGTTCAGGCCCGAAGGCGCGCTCGATCGTCACCAGCGCGTCGCGCACCAGCGGCGCCATTTCCAGTGCGCGGACCGTGGGCACCATGCCGGCGGCGGTGCGCACGAACAACTCATCCTTGAGCAACGCGCGCAGACGCGAGAGGGCATGACTGACGGCGGACGGGCTGAGGCTGATCGCGTTACCGGCGCGAAGCACGTTCCTCTCGCGCATGACCGCGTCGAAAACCCGCAGCAGGTTCAGATCCAGATTTTTCATTGCCAGGTACCACGAAGAAACGCTCGATTGGTGAACAGCATGCACGGGGTGCATTTCGATTTGCCAATTTTGCACATCTTCGTGCGATTCGGGGTAACGAAGGTGAATTCGAGGTGAATGGGCCGGCGCCATCGCGAGCAAGCCCGCTCCCACAGGGGAGCGGGGGGAAGTCACGACACCGGCGGACTTCACCGATCATGTGGGAGCGAGCCTGCTCGCGATGACGTCGGTACCTTCAACACAGAGGCTGACTGAACGACCGCTATCGCGAGCAGGCCCGCGCCTGCAAAGGGATCAGACCGTATCCACCTTCAACGAATGATCATTGAGCATGCCGTTGATGATCGTCGCCGAATCCGCGCCGGACACCACCCCGCCCGCACCCGGGGTTACACCGTAATGGCTGGCCAGGTTGACGCCGGCCAGGTCGATGGTCTGGTTCGGCGCCGCGCCGGCCATGGCGCTGACGTCGATGCTGGTCACCGTTGAGGCGCCGCTGCCACTGACGGTGAAGTGCAGGTAGTCATCCAGGGACGCCGCGGTGCTGTTCTCCCCTTGCAGCAGTTGCGACAGGTCAAGCTTATCGGTGCCGGGGGTGAAGTCGGTGATCACGTCATGGCCGCTGTTGCCCTTGAGCCACTGGAAGGTGTCGGCGCCGCTGCCGCCGGTCAGGGTGTTGTTGCCCAGGCCGCCGATCAGGAAGTCGTCGCCGCCCCCGCCGTTGAGCACATCGTTGCCCAGGCCGCCGGTGATGATGTTGCTGTTGTTATCCCCGGTCAGGTTGTCGTTGAAGTTCGAGCCCACCAGGTTTTCGATGCCCGTCAGGGTGTCGGTGCCGGCGCCACCCGTGTTCTGCGGCCCGCTCACGCTCAGGTTGACCGTGACACCCGCCGTGGCATGGGCGTAGCTGGCGGTATCGTTGCCGATACCGCCGTCGAGCAGATCGTTGCCGATGCCGCTGTACAGCAAGTCATTGCCGGCACCGCCGTGCAGCTCGTTGTTGCCGGTGCCTGCGGTGAGGATGTCATTGCCGTCGCCGGCATTGAGGATGTTGTCGCCGTTGCCCGCCACCAGGGTGTCGTCGCCGGCGGTACCGGTGAGGGTGTGGCCGTCCTGGTAGGTGATGCTCACGTTGGCGCTGCTGCTGCCGCCATGGTCATCGCTGGCGGTGTAGGTGCCGTGGTAATCCGGGGTGAGGTCATGGGCCCCGGAGTAATCGAGCTTCATGGTCAGCTGATAGCCCTCTGCCCCATTGACGCTGTTGCCCGAGGTATTGGTGATGTTGGTGATGTGGATCTGGTACACGCCATCGGTCGCTGCGGTGATGGTCTGGCCATCGCCGATGCTGATCCAGCTGCCGCCGTTGACCGAGTACTCCATGGTGATGTGGCCAGCGGCCAGGTTGTGGTCCAGGTTGAGGGTTTCGCCCTGTTTGAGGTTGACGGTGATGCGGTCCTCATCATTGGTATTGGCCGCCGTGACCACGCCCAGATAGCCACTGATCACCAGCATCGCGGTCATGCTTGCCGTGTTGGCGCTGAAGGCGCCGCGCACGTTGGCCAGGTTCTGGTTTTCCGGTTTGACGCCGCTGCCGGAGAAATTGATGGCGCCGGTGCCAGTGAAATCGGCGGATTTGCTGGCCCAACCGGTGTTGAAGGTGGTCGGCGACGCCTTGAGCGGATCGCCATCGGGATCGCTGTCGTTGGCCAGCAGCACATCCCCCGGCACTGCCACGCTATTGGAGAGTACGTTGGTGATGATGTGGTCATCGACCGCCACTGGCGCCGTGTTCGGAACGACCTTGACCACCAGGGTGGAACTGGCCAGATCGCCGTCATTGTCGCTGACGGTGAAGCCGATGTTTTCGGTGATCACCACCGCCGTGGCCTTTTGGGAAACGTAGCTGTAGTCGCCGGTATCGAGGTTCACCACCAGGGTGCCTTTGTTGTTGGTGGCGATGCTCAGGGTGTTGTTGGTGGTGTTGAAAGTGCCATGGTTGACGCCGCCGCTGAAATTCAGCGAACCCTGGTTGCTGTTGCCCTTTGGATCGTAAGTGTAGGTGGTGCCATCGACGGTGATGGTCTTGATGAAGCCGCCATCGGCGCCGAACGTACCGCCCTCGCCCAGCAGCGACCCGGTCACCGGTGCGCCCATCACGGTGCCCGAGAGTACCGAGTTGAGCTGGCCCAGATCAGTCACGATCACTGCATTGGTGTCGGTGCCCGCACCGGTGCCGTTATAGGCCAGAGGATTGAGGGAGGCGTTGTCGACGCCGTTGCCCAGGCCGATCGCGTAGTTGTTGATCTGGTTATCGGTGAGGAAGTTTTTCCAGGCCGTCTCGTCCCCGCCGCCGATGGAGCCCTCGTTGGGTTTGCCGTCGGAGAAGAAGTAGCCGACGTTCTGCGCCCCCGTCAGTTTGCCGCTGGTGTCGAAGGCACTCTGGGCCACCGCTACCGCGGCATCGTAGTTGGTGCCGCCACCGGCCGTCAGGCCGGCGATGATCGATTTGGCCGTTGCCACGTCCACCCACACCGAAGTCTTGTCGGTGGCGTTGCTGCTGAACGTCACGATCTGCACTTTGACATCGCCCAGGTCGTCGTACTTGTCCAGCAGCGCGCTGATCGCCTGCTTGGCCAGATCCAGCCGCGACAGGCCGGATACGCCTGAAGCGTCGGCCATACTGCCGGACACGTCGATCACCAGCAGCAGGTTGGAGTCGATCTCCACCGCCGCCACCGAGCGTTCCGAAGCCACGGCCTTGGGCACGTCATCGACGATGTTGACCACGATGGTGCTGGTGGTGCTGTTGCCCAGGGCATCGGTGGCTTTATAGGTGAAGCTTTCGCTCAGGGTGTTGGCGCCATCGTTGGCACCCGGCGAGGTTTTCGGCGCCGAGGTCAGGGTGTAGGTGTAGGTGCCGTTGGGGTTGAGCAGGATCTGCCCGTAGGTCCCGGTGGCGCTGCCGACCAAGGTGTAGGTGACCGCGCCGGAGGCACCGGTGACCGAGCCGACCAGGGTGCCGGTGGCGGTTTCCCCAGTGTTGCCCGGTTCGCTGCCGGTGACGGTACCGGCGGCCAGGTCCTGGCCGTCCTTGCTCAGGTCCAGGGCTTTTTCGTAGACCGTCGCGTCGGTGTCGACGACAGCCTTGATGTTGCTGTTGCAGACATCGATGGTGATGGTGGTGGTGCTTTGATCGCCGTCGGCGTCGCGCACGGTGTAGGTGAAGGTGTCGGTCGCGCCCGGTTCGCCCACCGAGTTGGGGTTGCTGTGATAGACCGCGTTGCCGTTGGCATCCAGGGTCAGGTAGCCGTAGGTACCGTTAATCTGGGTGTTGAGGCCGCCCACGGCTGGCGTCGAGGTATTGCTGCCGGCACGCACGCCGACGATCGCCGCCAGGCCATCGGCGCCGCCGATGTCGTTGTCCAGCACGTTGCCGCTGACGGTGCCGCCCTCGGTCACCGAGGCGGTGTCGGCTTTGGCGGTTGGCAAGTCATCGACGATGTTGACGTTGATCTGCCCGGTGGCGGAGCTGCCATCGGTGTCGGTGGCCACCACGTTGAAGTTTTCAGTGATGCTGTTGGCGCCGTTGGCGTTCGGGTGCGCTTCGTTGTCGTTGAGGGTGTAGCTGTAGCTGACCACGCCGGTAGTCGGGTTGTAGCCGGTGATGGTCAAGGTGCTGCCCAACGGCGTGGTGATGGTTTGCGGGAAACCGGCGGCCACGCCGCCGCTGACCAGGGTGATGCCGCCCACGGTCAAGGTTTGCAGGCCATCGAGTGCAGTGACGGTGAAGGTGCCGCTCTGGGTCAGGGCCGAGGGGTTGGGGCTGGTGCCGTCGCTGAGGTTTTTCTCGTAGACGGTCAGTTCGCCGCCGTACACATCGAGGCCACTGAGGGTCACGCCGTCGTCGTTGTTGTGGATGTTCAGCACCAGGTTGGCGGTGCTGGTGTCGCCGTCGGCATCGGTCAGGGTGTAGGTGAAAGTCTCGGTGCCGTTGCCACCGCCGTGCAGCGCTTTGAAATCGGCATCGCTGGTGTTGAGGGTGTAGGTGTAGGTGCCGTTGGCGTTCAGCACCAGGGTGCCATAGGTACCGACGAAGGTGCCGCCGGTGATCGGACCGCTGTTGGGGCCGGTTGCCACGGCATCGGCGCCTTGCACGTCGTTGGTCAGCACGTTGCCATTGAGGGTCAGCAGCGATTCGGAGGCGGTGTTGGCATTGCTGTCGTTCATCGCCTTGGGCACGTCATCGACGATGTTGACCACGATGGTGCTGGTGACGATGTTGCCCAACGAATCCGTCGCCTGATAGGTGAAGCTTTCATGCATGACGTTGGCGCCGTCATTGGCATGGGGCGTGGTGCTCGGCGGTGAAGTCAGGGTGTAGGTGTAGGTGCCGTTGGGGTTGAGCTGGATTTGCCCGTAGGCCCCGGTGGCGCTGCCGACCAGGGCGTAGGTGATCGCACCGACCGCTCCGGTCACCGAGCCGACCAGGGTACCGCTGGCGGTCTCGCCGGTGCTGCCCGGCTGACTGCCGGTGACGGTGCCGGCGGCCAGGTCCTGGCCGTCCTTGCTCAGGTCCAGGGCTTTTTCGTAGACCGTCACGTCGGTGTCGCTGACGGCTTTGAGGCAGCTGTTGTACACGTCGATGGTGATGGTGGTGGTGCTTTCATCGCCATCGGCATCGCGCACGGTGTAGGTGAAGACATCGGTCGCACCGGGGCCGCTCACTGCGTTCGGGTTGCTGTGATAGACCGCGTTGCCTTGGGCATCGAGGGTCAGGTAGCCGTAGCTGCCGTTGATCTGACTGTTGAGGCCGCCAATGGCCGAGGTCGAAGTATCGCCACCGGCGCGCACGCCCACCACTGCGCCACTGGCGGCCGGGCCGTCGGCGCCGCCGATGTCGTTGTCCAGCACGTTGCCGCTGACGGTGCCGCCTTCCTGCACGGAATCAGCGTCAGGTTTGGCGGTCGGCAAGTCGTCGACGATGTTGACGTTGATCTGCCCGGTGGCGGAGCTGCCATCGGTGTCGGTGGCCACCACGTTGAAGTTTTCAGTGATGCTGTTGGCGCCGTTGGCGTTCGGGTGTGCTTCGTTGTCGTTGAGGGTGTAGCTGTAGCTGACCACACCGGTGGTCGGGTTGTAGCCGGTGATGGTCAGGGTGCTGCCCAGCGGCGTAGTGACCGATTGCGGGAAGCCGGCAGCCACGCCGCCACTGACCAGAGTGATGCCGCCGACGGTCAACGTCTGCAGGCCATCCAGCGCGGTGACGGTGAAGGTGCCGCTTTGGGTCAGCGCCGACGGGTTGGGGCTGGTGCCGTCGCTGAGGTTTTTCTCGTAGACGGTCAGCTCGCCGCCCGACACGTCGAGGCCGTTGAGGTACACGCCGTCATCGTTGTTGTGGATGTTCAGCACCAGGTTGGCGGTGCTGGTATCGCCGTCGGCATCGGTGATGGTGTAGGCAAAGGTTTCGGTGCCGTTGCCACCGCCGTGCAACGCTTTGAAATCGGCGTCGCTGGTGTTGAGGGTGTAGGTGTAGGTGCCGTTGGCGTTCAGCACCAGGGTGCCGTAGGTGCCGACGAAGGTGCCGGGGGTGATCGGGCCACTGTTTGGACCGACGGTTACACGGTCAGCCCCCTGCACGTCGTTGGTCAGGACATTGCCGTCCAAGGTGAGGTGCGTTTCCGAAGCGGTCGCGGCATTGCTGTCATCGACGCCCTTGGGCAGGTCGTCGACGATGTTCACGTCCAGGCTGCCGTTGGCGGTGGTGCCGTTGTCGTCCACCACCGTGACCGCGAACTGCTCGGACAGGCTGTTCGCGCCGTTGGCCGTTGGGTGTGCTTCGTTGTCGTTGAGGGTGTAGCTGTAGCTGACCACGCCCGTCTCGGCATTGAACCCGGTGATGGTCAGGGTGCTGCCCAATGGCGTGGTGATGGATTGCGGGAAGCCTGCGCTGACACCACCGACCACCACGTTGATGCCGCCGATGGTCAGGGTCTGCACGCCGTCCAGCGCCGTGATGGTGAAGGTGCCGCTCTGGGTCAGTGCGGTGGCATCCGGGTTGCTGCCGTCGCTGAGGTTTTTCTCGTAGACCGTGAGCTCGCCGCCTTCGACGTTCAATCCGTTGATGTAAACGCCATCGTCGTTGTTGTGGATGTTCAGCACCAGGTTGGCGGTGCTGGTGTCGCCGTCTGCATCGGTCAGGGTGTAGGTAAAGGTTTCGGTGCCGTTGCCGCCGCCGTGCAACGCTTTGAAATCGGCATCGCTGGTGTTGAGGGTGTAGGTGTAGGTGCCGTTGGCGTTCAGCACCAGGGTGCCGTAAGTGCCGACGAAAGTGCCGGGGGTGATCGGGCCACTGTTTGGACCGACGGTTACACGGTCAGCGCCCTGCACGTCGTTGGTCAGGACATTGCCGTCCAAGGTGAGGTGCGTTTCCGACGCGGTCGACGCATTGCTGTCATCGACGCCCTTGGGCAGGTCATCGACGATGTTCACGTCCAGGCTGCCGTTGGCGGTGGTGCCGTTGTCGTCCACCACCGTGACCGCGAACTGCTCGGACAGGCTGTTGGCGCCGTTGGCGGTCGGGTGCGCTTCGTTGTCGTTGAGGGTGTAGCTGTAGCTGACCACGCCCGTCTCGGCATTGAACCCGGTGATGGTCAGGGTGCTGCCCAACGGCGTGGTGATGGATTGCGGGAAGCCTGCGCTGACACCGCCGACCACCACGTTGATGCCGCCGATGGTCAGGGTCTGCACGCCGTCGAGCGCGGTGATGGTGAAGGTGCCGCTCTGGGTCAGTGCGGTGGCATCCGGGTTGCTGCCGTCGCTGAGGTTTTTCTCGTAGACCGTGAGCTCGCCGCCTTCGACGTTCAATCCATTGATGTAAACGCCATCGTCGTTGTTGTGGATGTTCAGCACCAGGTTGGCGGTGCTGGTATCGCCGTCGGCATCGGTGATGGTGTAGGCAAAGGTTTCGGTGCCGTTGCCGCCGCCGTGCAGCGCTTTGAAATCGGCATCGCTGGTGTTGAGGGTGTAGGTGTAGGTGCCGTTGGCGTTCAGCACCAGGGTGCCGTAGGTGCCAACGAAAGTGCCGGGGGTGATCGGGCCTGAGTTTTCGCCAACCGTCACACGGTCAGCGCCCTGCACGTCGTTGGTCAGCACGTTGCCGTTGAGGGTCAACAGGGTTTCCGACGCGGTCGACGCATTGCTGTCATCGACGCCCTTGGGCAGGTCATCGACGATGTTCACGTCCAGGCTGCCGTTGGCGGTGGTGCCGTTGTCGTCCACCACCGTGACCGCGAACTGCTCGGACAGGCTGTTGGCGCCGTTGGCGGTCGGGTGCGCTTCGTTGTCGTTGAGGGTGTAGCTGTAGCTGACCACGCCCGTCTCGGCATTGAACCCGGTGATGGTCAGGGTGCTGCCCAACGGCGTGGTGATGGATTGCGGGAAGCCTGCGCTGACACCACCGACCACCACGTTGATGCCGCCGATGGTCAGGGTCTGCACGCCGTCCAGCGCGGTGATGGTGAAGGTACCGCTCTGGGTCAGTGCGGTGGCATCCGGGTTGCTGCCGTCGCTGAGGTTTTTCTCGTAGACCGTGAGTTCGCCGCCTTCGACGTTCAGCCCATTGATGGTCACGCCGTCGTCGTTGTTGTGGATGTTCAGCACCAGGTTCGCGGTGCTGCTATCACCGTCGGCATCGGTCAGGGTGTAAGTGAAGGTCTCGGTGCCGTTGCCGCCACCATGCAGCGCTTTGAAGTCGGCATCGTTGGTATTGAGGGTGTAGGTGTAAGTACCGTTGGCGTTGAGCACCAGGGTTCCATACACCCCCACAAAAGTACCGGGCGTGATCGGCCCGGAATTCTCGCCGACCGGCACGCGATCGGCACCTTGTATGTCGTTGGTCAGCACGTTGCCGTTGAGGGTCAGCTGAGTTTCCGAGGCCACGCCGTTGTTGTCGTCGATGGCCTTGGGCACATCGTCGGTGATATTGACGTCCAGGGAGCCGGTGGTGGTGTCGCCGTTACTGTCCCCGGCCACCACGGTGAAATGTTCGCTGAGGGTGGTGCCGTCACCGGCCGAATGGGACTCGCTGCCGTTGAGGGTGTAGCTGTAGCTGACCACGCCCGTGGCCGGGTTGTACCCGGTGATGGTCAGGGTGCTGCCCAACTGCGTGGTGATCGATTGCGGGAAGCCCACGGCGACACCGCCGCTGATGACGTTGATCCCGCCGATGCTCAGGCTGGTCAGCCCGTCAGGGGCGGTGACGGTGAAAGTGCCGCTCTGGGTCAGGGCCGCCGGATTGCTGGTCGAGCCGTCCGCCAGGTTGGCTTCGTTGAGGGTCAGTTCGCCCCCCGACACCGACAGCCCGCTGAGGGTCACCGGGTTATTCACAGGGGGGACCGGCGCCGTGATCACCGGCGCCTGAGCGGCGGCGTCAGGGTTGGCGTCGCCATTGAAGCGCGCCTCGGGAAACTCGGGGATGCCATTGAAACCGGCTGTCGGAAAGCCGATGGTCGGGTCGACTCGCCCGCCCACTTCCTCAAGCAGCACGAAACTGTGGCCGCCGCCCGCTGCACCGTTGGCAGGCCCGGTCGTACCCGGTCCGGCCGCCGTGGCTTCGGCGGTCTGCGTCGGGTCGTCACCGGCGGCAATGGCTTTTTGCAGTTGCTCGACGTCGCTCAGTTGCGCCTGGCTCGGCGTCACCGCTTCGTTGGTGTTCAGGTGAGGGGATTCATCGGCCAGCAACTGCGCGGTCATCTGCAGGCTGCTGCCGCGTCCGAGGGTCAGCTCCTGGCCATTTTGCAAATGCACCGCCACCGCGCCTTCAGCCCCGGTGATGAGCTGGTCGCCGGCGAACAACCGGTCGCCCTCCACCAGCGTGCGACGGGTGCCGTCGGCCGCTACCGCGAACACCTGGCCGATGACTTTACTGACGATACCGATGAGCGTTGCCATGTGCATTCCCTCCGCTGCCAACCGCTGTCGGCACTTTTTTTGTTACGGAGAATGCTCTGTGGACGGCTTTGCGGGTTCACCCGGACGGATCGTCTGCCGGTCAGCGATTACCTGAAGTCAATCGCTGACCCGGCGGCGATCTTGCCCGGGTATGTTGCCCGCGAGCGTTGTCTACGACGCAGATAAATCCCTTTGCAATCAATGGCATCGGAACTCACCGCTGGACAACGTGCCCTGCGGGCGATGCGTAACGATTCTGAATCACTCAAGTGACAAAAATTTGTCACCCAGAACCGCTTCGCTTCCCTCCCCTCCAGCACTTCTCCGCTCTATGTCGATAAGTGGATTGGAACTTTTCCCAAACCCTGATGAGCGCCCTAAAGCTCATAAATCAAGGGCTTCGCAACTGAACAATGTGCTGGATTTTGCGGAGCGCATAAGTTTTTTTCGGCATAAGCCTTATGAGAAAAGCTTCTTAGGTTCTCTCCAGAATGTTCTTAGCTCTTCTGTAAAACGCGTGAAACGCTTTACCTATAAATGTCGTCAAATAATTGGCGACTGATAAAGCACCATCAGGACTCCAGGGAGATGCACCATGCGCCGTTTAACCCCCCTCTGCGCCGCAGTTTTATTGGCCATGGCCTGCACACACCAGGCTCAGGCCATGTCCTTGACCGAAGCGATACAGAGCACGATCGCCACTCACCCGGAACTGGCCTCGCGGGTGGACAGCCGTCTGTCGGCTGACGAAGACGTGAAGGTCGCCAAGGGGGGCTTCTATCCATCGGTCGACCTCAACGCGGCTTACGGGCGCGGCTACAGCGATAACACCAACACCCGGGCGTTCGGCAATCACCACACGGAAATCCTCAACTACACCCAGTCGGAGCTGCGCCTGCGGCAGATGCTGTTCGACGGCTTCAACACCGCCAACGAAGTCGAACGTACCAAGGGTGTGGTCAACTCCCGGGCCTATTACGCCCAGGGCACTGCGCAGGACCTGGCCCTGCGCACCACCGAGGTTTACCTCGAAGTGCTCAAGCGTCGCGAACTGGTGACTCTGGCCAAGAACAACCTGCAGGCGCATTTGCGGGTCAACGACCAGATCGGCCTGCGGACCCAGCGCGGCATCGGCAGCAACGCCGACTCCGACCAGTCCACCGCTCGTCGGGCGCTGGCGGAAAACAACCTCGATACCGCCGAAGTGGATCTGGCGGATGCCGAGTCGAACTTCGCCGCCGTGGTCGGGCGCCTGCCCGATGAGCTGGAAGCACCGCCTTCGATTCGCGGCGAAGTGCCGGCGTCCCTGCAGGAAGCCCAGCAGAGCATGGTGGACAACAACCCCTACCTGAAATCGGCCCAGGCCGACGTGCAATCGGCCGAGAGCCAGTACGAAGTCGCCAAGTCGCCGTTCTACCCGCGCTTCGACGCCGAAGCCGCGGTGGGCGCCAACAACAACATCGCCGGCGAAGAAGGCCACGACAACGAATGGCGCGTGGGCGTGGTGATGAACTACAACCTGTTCCGCGGCGGCAGCGACAAGGCTCGGCTGCAATCGGACGCGCACAAGATCAACCAGGCGATGGACATCCGCAACAATGCCCTGCGCCAGCTCAACGAGAACATTCATCTGGCCTGGAACGCCATGGTCAACGCCAAGAAACAAACCCCCACTGCCCGTGAGTACGCCGACACCAGCCGCCGCGTGCGCGTGGCCTATCAGGACCAGTTCGGCCTGGGTCAACGTACCCTGCTCGACCTGCTGGACAGCGAAAACGAACTGTACAACGCCAACCGTCGCTACACCGAAGTGCGCTACACCGAGGAATATTCGATGTACCGTGTACTGGCGAACATGGGTCAGTTGCTGAGCAAACAGCGGGTGGTGCTGCCCGCCGATGCGATCGCCCAGACCGAAGTGAAAAACGAAGCGCGTTTGCCTGAACTGAAGTAGTGCACGGGAGCGACAATGTGACGAGCATGGAACCCGGCAACACCGGTGTCGATCCGCGCCTGAGCTTCGATGACCCGCTTCTGGACGGTCTGTTGATCCTCTGCAAACTCCACGGCGCGACGGTCAGTCGCGCCAGCCTCAGTGCCGGGCTGCCTATGGCACACCAACGCCTGAGCCTGGACCTGCTGCCCCGCGCAGCGGCCCGGGCCGGTCTGCAGGCGCGCCTGCTGCGCCGCGACCTCAAGGACATTTCCCCGCTCAACCTGCCGGTGTTGCTGCTGCTCAACAATGGCCGCACCGCCGTGCTGCGGCGCATCGGCGAGGACGGCCGAGTACTGATCCTGCCCAGCGAAGCCGACGGCGGCGAACAATGGATCAAGCCTGAAGAACTGGCCGAACACTACAGCGGCCAGGCCCTGTTCGCCCGGCCCCGGCATGAACTCGAAGACCTGCGCTCGCCCCTGGTGCCGCGAGTGCAAGCGTGGTTTCGCGACACCCTGAAGCTGTCTAAATGGCTGTATGGCGATGCGATCCTGGCGAGTTTCCTGATCAACCTGCTGGGGCTGATGGTGCCGTTGTTCGTGATGCAGACCTACGACCGCGTGGTGCCGAACCAGGCGACTTCGACCCTGTGGGTGTTGTCCATCGGCTTGCTGATCGGCACCGGTTTCGAACTGGTGCTGCGGGTGGTGCGCGCACATCTGCTGGACACCGCCGGCAAGAAAACCGACGTGATCCTCTCCGCGACCCTGTTCGAGCGCATCACCGGCATGGCGATGAAGGCGCGGCCGGCAACCATCGGTGGCTTTGCCCAGAGCATCCATGACTTCCAGGGCCTGCGTGAATTTCTCACCGCCGTGACCCTGACCAGCCTGATCGACCTGCCCTTCGCCTTGTTGATGCTGGTGGTGATCGGTTTGCTCGGTGGCTGGCTGGTGGTGATCCCGGTGCTGGCGTTTCCAATCACCATCATTTTCGCCATGGTGATTCAGGCGCGGCTGCGCGACACCGTGCAGAAAAGCCTGAGCCTGGGCGCCGAACGCCAGGCCCTGCTGATCGAAACCCTCGGCGGCCTCGAAACGCTCAAGGCCTGCAGCGCCGAAAGCGAGCGCCAGCACAAATGGGAAAGCACCCACGGCGCCCTCACCCGCCTCGACAGCCACGCCCGCAACCTGGCGGCGCTGGCCACCAACGGCACCCTGTTCATCCAGCAGTTTTCCGGCATGGCGACCATCGTCGCCGGGGTCTACAGCATCATTGCCGGCAACCTGAGCGTGGGGGCGCTGGTGGCGACCTACATGCTGGGCAGCCGCGTGCTGGCGCCCCTGGGGCAGATCGCCGGGTTGATCACCCGCTATCAGCAAGCGCAACTGACCATGAAAAGCACCGACGCCCTGATGTCGCTGCCCCAGGAGCGCGACGCCCGGCAACGGCCGCTGGAACGCACGCAGCTGCAAGGCGCGCTGGATGTGGTGGGCGTGACCTTCCACTACAACGGCCAGAACGCCCCGGCGCTGGCCAATGTCAGCTTCAGCGTCAAGCCCGGCGAACGGATCGGCATCATCGGCCGCAGCGGCTCGGGCAAAAGTACCCTGGGTCGATTGGTGATGGGCTTTTACGAACCGGAGGAAGGCCAGTTGCTGCTCGATGGCCTGGACCTGCGGCAACTGGACGTCGCCGACCTGCGCCATCAGATCGGTTACGTCGCCCACGACCTGCCGTTGCTGGCCGGCAGCCTGCGCGACAACCTGACCCTGGGTGCGCGCTATATCAGCGATTCGCGGATGCTGGAAGTGGCGGAATTGACCGGTGTCACCGAACTGGCACGGCAACATCCGCAGGGCTTCGACCGCCCCGTGGGCGAGCGCGGGCAATTGCTTTCCGGCGGTCAACGCCAAGCCGTGTTGCTGGCCCGGGCCTTGCTGCTGGACCCGCCGATCATGCTGCTCGATGAACCCACCAGCGCCATGGACAACAGCAGCGAAGATGTCCTGCGGCAAAAGCTCCACGGCTGGGTCCAGGGCAAGACCGTGCTGCTGGTCACCCACCGCACCTCGATGCTCAGCCTGGTGGATCGGCTGGTGGTGCTGGATAACGGACGGATCGTCGCCGACGGCCCGAAAGAAGCGGTTATCGATGCACTGCGCAAGGGCCGCGTCGGCTCTGCGGCCGTCTAGGAGCAGCCCATGTCCGCCGATCAAGGTTCAAGAGGCTACTTCAACAGTTTCAACAAAAGCGCTGAAGTCGAGTTCATGCCGGAAACCGCCGGTGCCTCGCTGCAGGATACGCCGCGCTGGTCGCGCATCACCGTGTGGCTGGCGGCGGCGCTGTTGATCAGTGCGCTGGTGTGGGCCAAGTTTGCGGTGTTGCAGGAAGTGACCATGGGTGAAGGCAAGGCGATTCCATCGAGCAAGGTGCAGGTGATCCAGAACCTCGAGGGCGGCATCGTCACCGAAATCTTCGTGCGCGAAGGCCAGATGGTGAACAAGGGCGACACCCTGCTACGCCTGGATGACACCCGCTACCTGTCGAACAAGGGCGAGAGCGAGGCTGATCGTTATGCGCTGACGGCGCAGGTGGAACGGCTGTCGGCTGAAGCCGAAGGCCGCCCCTTCAAACTGTCGGATGAAGTGATCGCCAAGGCACCGCAAGTGGCCGAAGACGAGCGCTCGCTGTACGAACAACGGCAACGGCGGCTGGCCAGCGAACAACGCACGCTGACCGAACAGCTTCGGCAAAAAACCCAGGAGCTGGCGGAGTTCCGCTCCAAGGCCGGGCAGTACGGATCAAGCCTGGCGTTGGTCAATCAGGAGATGGCCATGTCCGAGCCTTTGGTCAAGACCGGTGCGGTTTCACCGGTGGAGATCCTGCGGCTCAAGCGCAGCGCGGTGGAGATTCGCGGCTCGCTGAACGCCACCACCCTGGCGATCCCCCGGGCGGAATCGGCGATTGCCGAGATCCGCAGCAAGATCGACGAGTCGGAGCAAAGCTTCCGCTCGGACGCCGCCAAGGAACTGAATGAGAAACGCACTGACCTGTCGAAAATCACCGCCTCGAGCATTGCCATCGACGACCGCGTGACCCGCACCACGGTGGTGTCGCCGGTCAAGGGCATCATCAAGGTGCTGAAGGTCAACACCATTGGCGGCGTGGTTCAACCGGGCAGTGACATGGTGGAAATCGTGCCGTTCGAAGACAACCTGCTGATCGAGGCCAAGGTGCGGCCACAGGATGTCGCGTTCCTGCATCCGGGGCAGAAAGCCATGGTCAAGTTCAGTGCCTACGATTACACGATCTACGGCGGCCTGAGCGCCAAACTGGAACTGATCGGCGCCGACACCATCACCGATGACAAGGGCAACAGCTTCTACCTGATCCAGGTGCGCACCGATAAAAACCATTTGGGCGGGGACGTGAAACCGCTGCTGATCATCCCGGGGATGGTGGCGACGGTGGACATCATTACCGGGGAGAAAACGGTGCTGGATTACCTGCTTAAACCGGTGTTGAAGGCGCGGACTGAGGCGATGCGCGAGCGTTAGGCAGTCTGCTAGAACCTCTGTGATTGATAGGGCCTCTTCGCGAGCAAGCCCGCTCCCACAGTGTTTTGTAGTGTTCACATGATTTGTGTACGACACCTATCCCTGTGGGAGCGGGCTTGCTCGCGAAGGGGCCGGCAGATTCAGCGACTACTTCTGCCCATGATTACGCTGGAAAGTCTCCTGCCCCATCGCCGCAATCTGCCCCTCGATCAACGCTTCGAACGGTTTCAACAAAGGCTCGAAACTGACAGGCGCTTCCAGCACCTGCAACGCCTGCACAATCGCCTCCACCGTCGACAACGCCCCCGGTCCCGGTGCCTTGCGCAACCGATAACGGGACACGCCACCTTCCGCCAAAGTCACTCTGGGCAACGCCGCCAGCAGCGGATTGAGGTGCAGCATCTTGCGCGCCTTGCGCCAGGTGCCGTCCGGTACCACCAGCAGCAGCGGTTCTTCGCTAGCGTCGTACGTTTGCATCGGCTGCGCATCGTCGCCCGGAAACAACAGCCGTGCCCGATACCCCGGCTGATTCAACAGCCGCGGCAAGTCCTCGAACACTTCGCCGACGATCAACTCGGCATTGGTCAAGCCCAGGGCCGCCAGCCGCGCGGTGTTCAATGCGTGGTTCACCTCGCTCGGATGCTGCAGCAGCAACACCCGGGTGCGACTGTCGAGGCTGGGGATCAGCGGGCACAGGCAATGGCTTTGCGGACGCAGGCAACGGGGGCACTGGATTCTGGACATGTCGTTCACGCCTGGTTCAGTTGTGCTTTGAGCAGATCACGAAAGGTCTGGATCAGTGGCTCGCGGCTGCGGCCCCGACGCACGATCATCGAGAAGGGCGCCTGATAGCCGAAGGTGGCCGGCAACAGCACGCGCAAGTCGCCTTTGTCGGCCCAGGCCTGGGCGTAGTGCTCCGGCAGGTAGCCGATGTAGGCCCCGGACAGCACCAGGATCAGCTGCGCCTCCATACTTTCCACCGTCGCCGCGCTGTGCTTGAAGCCGTGGCGGGCCAGTTCGGCCTGGCTCCAGTAGCCGCGCCCGACCATGCGCTGCTGGGTAATGACCTGTTCGGGAATGCGCCGCTCGTTGAACAGCGGGTGGCGCGTGCTGCAGTACAACCAGTGCTGCTCGCGGTACAGCGGCATGTACACCAGGCCGCTCATGCGCGTGGAAAACGCGCCGATGGCCAGGTCCAGGCGGTTGTCCTGCACGCCCAGTTGCAATTCGTAGGGGCTCATGACCGACAAGTGCAGGTGCACCGCCGGGTGTTCCTGGCTGTAGGCACCGATGGCTTCGGCGAACGGCAAGGCCTTGTCGCTGACCGTGGAGTCGATCACCCCCAGGTTCAATGTGCCGCGCAGTTCGCCCTTGAGCGCGGCGGCGTATTGCTCGAAACCTTCCAGCTCGCCCAACAGACGCAGGGTTTCCTGGTGGAACAATTCGCCCTTGCTGGTCAGGCTGAACCCGCCCCGGCCACGATGGCACAGCACCAGGCCCAGCGCCGATTCGAGCTGGCTCATGTAGGTGCTGATGGCCGAGGTCGAGAGGTTGAGCTCTTGCTGGGCGTTGGCGAATCCCTGATGGCGCACCACGCTGACGAAGATGCGCAATAGTTTCAGGTCGGGTAAAGCGTTGGCCATGGGGGCTCCAGAGAAATTCAGCCACCTCCCTGTAGGAGCTGCCGAAGGCTGCGATCTTTTGATCCTGATCGTTGAAGATCAAAAGATCGCAGCCTTCGGCAGCTCCTACAGGGATGTTCGTAGGGGTGGAAGTCTATCTCCGCACCTGCCATTAGTTTAGAAAAATCTGAACTAAGTATTTGCGCGTAGCGATTCTTTCCGGCCACTACCTTTCGCAGAATCGGCCCAAAGCGGTGCCCGTGTCTCCCCGACCGGCGTGACCGACATAAATAAAACAACGACGATGAGGCCCTACCCGTGGACAAGATTCTTCACCAACCACTGGGCGGCAATGAAATGCCGCGCTTCGGCGGCATCGCCACCATGCTGCGACTCCCCCATGTACCGACCGCTGCCGGCCTGGACGCTGCCTTCGTTGGCGTGCCCCTGGACATCGGTACTTCCCTGCGCCCCGGCACCCGCTTCGGGCCGCGTGACATCCGCGCCGAATCGGTGATGATCCGCCCGTACAACATGGCCACCGGTGCCGCGCCGTTCGACTCGCTGTCGGTGGCCGACATCGGCGATGTGGCGATCAACACCTTCAATCTGCTGGATGCCGTACGGATCATCGAAGATTCCTACGACAACATCCTCGAACATGACGTGATCCCGCTGACCCTGGGCGGCGACCACACCATCACCCTGCCGATCCTGCGTGCCATCCACAAAAAGCACGGCAAGGTCGGCCTGGTGCACATCGACGCCCACGCCGATGTGAACGATCACATGTTCGGCGAGAAAATCGCCCACGGCACCACCTTCCGTCGCGCCGTCGAAGAAGGCCTGATCGACCCGGACCGCGTCGTACAGATCGGTCTGCGTGCCCAGGGCTACACCGCCGACGACTTCAACTGGAGCCGCAACCAGGGCTTCCGTGTGGTCCAGGCCGAAGAGTGCTGGCACAAATCCCTGGCCCCGCTGATGGCCGAAGTCCGCGAGAAAGTCGGCGGCGGTCCGGTGTACCTGAGCTTCGACATCGACGGCATCGACCCGGCCTGGGCCCCTGGCACCGGCACCCCGGAAATCGGCGGCCTGACCACCATCCAGGCGATCGAGATCGTCCGTGGTTGCCAGGGCCTCGACCTGATCGGTTGCGATCTGGTAGAAGTCTCGCCCGCTTACGACACCACCGGTAACACCTCGCTGCTGGCCGCCAACCTGCTGTACGAAATGCTCTGCGTACTGCCAGGCGTGGTTCATCGCTGAGGATCGGTCATGAACGAACGTGATCAGGTTCTGAAAGCGGCCGCCGACCTGGTGTCCGCCTTCGCCCGTAACGATCGCGAAGCCTACTTCGGCGCGTTCAGCGCCGATGCCAGCTTCGTCTTCTACACCCTCGAACAGCCGTTGCTGTCGCGCGATGCCTACCAGGCGTTGTGGGACAGCTGGCGTGCCGAGGATGGCTTCGAGGTGCTCTCGTGCACCTCGAGCAACGCTTTCGTCAGCCTGCAGGGTGACGTGGCGATTTTCATCCATGACGTGGCCACCGAGCTGCGCATGCAAGGGGAGCAACACTTCAGCCAGGAGCGCGAGACGATTGTTTTCAAGAAACAAGCGTCTGGCCAAGAACAACAAGGCCTGTGGCTGGCCTGTCACGAACATTTGTCCGCAATGCCGGAAGGGCTGCCAACCCCTTAGCCAAACAGGTGACGCTCACACACGATGAGCGCGCCTTTATGATCGGAGCAGATCATGAATAACAACAACAACGACCAAAGCCTTACGCAGATTGAAACCCACGGGGTCGAACAGATCCCGGACAACGAACGCACCGCAGGCCCGACGGATTTGTTCCGGATGATCTTCGGTGGTTCCAACACCTTTGCCACCGCCGTGCTCGGCAGTTTCCCGGTGCTGTTCGGCCTGTCTTTCCAGGCGGGCGTCTGGGCGATTGTGCTGGGCGTGTTGCTCGGTTCGCTGATCCTGGCGCCGATGGGCCTGTTCGGGCCGATCAACGGCACCAACAACGCCGTGTCTTCCGGTGCACACTTCGGCGTGCACGGGCGCATCGTCGGCTCGTTCCTGTCGCTGTTGACCGCCATCGCCTTCTTCTCGCTCTCGGTGTGGAGTTCGGGTGATGCGCTGATCGGCGGCGCCAAGCGCTTGATCGGCCTGCCGGAAACCGACCTGACCTTGGGCCTGGCCTACGGTCTGTTCGCGATCCTGGTGCTGACGGTGTGCATCTATGGCTTCCGCTTTTTGCTGTGGGTCAACAAGATCGCGGTGTGGAGCGCCAGCCTGCTGTTCCTGCTGGGCATTTTCGCCTTCGCCGGACCTTTCGATGTGAACTACGCCGGCACCGTGAACATGGGGCAACCGGGGTTCTGGGCGGCGTTCATCGGCGCTGCGCTGGTGGCCATGAGCAACCCGATTTCCTTCGGTGCGTTCCTGGGTGACTGGTCGCGCTACATCCCGCGTGAGACCTCCAAGCGCCGCATCATGGCGGCGGTGGTGATCTCGCAGATCGCGACCTTCATTCCGTTCCTGTTCGGCCTGACCACCGCGACCATCGTAGCGATCAAGGCACCGGACTACATCGCGGCCAACAACTACGTGGGCGGGCTGCTGGCGGTATCGCCGAGCTGGTTCTTCCTGCCGGTGTGCCTGATTGCGGTGATCGGCGGCATGTCCACCGGCACCACGTCGCTGTATGGCACCGGGCTGGACATGTCCAGCGTGTTCCCGCGGGTGTTGTCGCGGGTCAAGGCGACGTTGCTGATCGGCGTGCTGTCGATTGCCTTCATCTTCATCGGTCGCTTCGCGGCGAACCTGGTGCAGAGCGTATCGACCTTCGCGGTGCTGATCATCACCTGCACCACTCCGTGGATGGTGATCATGATCATCGGCCTGCTGGTGCGTCGCGGCTTCTACTGCCCGGATGACCTGCAAGTGTTCACCCGCGGTGAGAAAGGTGGGCGCTACTGGTTCACCCACGGCTGGAACTGGCGTGGCCTGGGTGCCTGGATCCCGAGTGCGGCCGTCGGCCTGTGCTTCGTGAACCTGCCGGGGCAATTCGTCGGACCGCTGGGCAATCTGGCTGACGGTATCGACATCAGTTTGCCGGTGACCCTGGGCCTGGCCTCGGTGGTGTACCTGGTGCTGCTGAGCCTGTTCCCGGAAACGAGCGCGGTGTACGGCCCGAATGACTCACGCAGCAAGGGCACGGATTCGCTCGCAAAACCGGCGATGCGACAAGTCGCCTGATAAACGCTTTACCTGTGGGAGCGGGCTTGCTCGCGAAAGCGGTCTGTCAGTCACATCGATGTTGAATGTGCCGTCCTCTTCGCGAGCAAGCCCGCTCCCACACGGGATTGATATTCAGCCTCACATAAAAAAGACAATCGGAGACACGCCATCATGGCTTTGGATTTATTCGTCGTACTCATCTACGCCGCCGCGATGCTGATACTGGGCTACTACGGCATGCGCAAGGCCAAGACCAACGAAGACTTTTTGGTCGCCGGTCGTAACCTCGGCCCGAGCCTGTACATGGGCACCATGGCGGCCACGGTCCTGGGTGGCGCGTCCACCGTGGGCACCGTGCGTCTGGGCTACGTGCATGGCATCTCCGGCTTCTGGCTCTGCGCCGCACTGGGTTGCGGGATCGTGGCGCTGAACCTGTTCCTGGCCAAACCGCTGTTGAAACTGAAGATCTACACCGTGACCCAGGTGCTGGAAAAGCGCTACAACCCGATGGCCCGCTCCGCGAGCGCGGTGATCATGCTGGCGTACGCGCTGATGATCGGCGTGACCTCGATCCTGGCGATCGGCACCGTGCTGCAAGTGCTGTTCGGCCTGCCGTTCTGGGTCTCGGTACTGCTCGGCGGTGGCGTGGTGGTGATCTACTCGGCCATTGGCGGCATGTGGTCGCTGACCCTGACCGACATCGTCCAGTTCGTGATCAAGACCGTTGGCCTGATGTTCATCCTGCTGCCGATCTGCATGTATCGCGTGGGCGGCTGGGATGAACTGGTGTTGAAACTGCCGGCGGCAAGCTTCAGCTTCACCACCATCGGTTGGGACACCATCATCACCTACTTCATGATCTACTTCTTCGGCATCCTGATCGGTCAGGACATCTGGCAACGGGTGTTCACCGTCAAGACCGCCAAAGTGGCTCAGGTGGCCGGCACCGCCGCCGGTATCTACTGCATCATCTACGGCCTGGCCTGCGCCCTGATCGGCATGGCCGCTCACGTGCTGATCCCGGACCTGGACAACGTCAACAACGCGTTCGCCGCCATCGTCAAACTGTCCCTGCCGGACGGTATCCGTGGTCTGGTGATCGCCGCGGCCCTGGCGGCCATGATGTCCACCGCCAGCGCCGGCCTGCTCGCCGCCGCGACCACCCTGACCGAAGACCTGCTGCCGAAACTGCGTGGTGGCAAGGCCTCGAGCCTGGGTCTGAACCGTGTCGTCACCCTGTTGACCGGTGTGGTGGTCCTGGGCATCGCCCTGGTGGTCAACGACGTGATCAGCGCTCTGACCCTGGCCTACAACCTGTTGGTGGGCGGCATGCTGATCCCGCTGATCGGTGCGATCTTCTGGAAACGCGCGACCACCGCCGGCGCCATCGCCAGCATGGGCATGGGTTTCGCCACGGCCCTGCTGTTCATGGTCAAGGACGGTCTGGATGCCAACACCCCGATCTACTACAGCCTGGCCGTAGGCCTGGTGAGTTTCGTGGTGATCAGCCTGATGTCCCGTCGCCCGGCGACCCTGGCAAGCGCGGCCTAAGCTGAACATAACGACTTGATGCTTTCTTCGACGGGTGTGGCGTCGGTTGCCACACCCGTTTTTTTCGTCTGGAGAAAACTGTTGATGAAGATTGTTTCCCGCGACCAGTGGTTCGAGGTCAAACCGCTCAGCGATGGCATCCGCCTGATCCATGAGCCGTACATTCGCCCCTTCTACCGCTGCAACCTGTGGCACATTCAGGGCCGCGACAAAGACCTGCTGCTGGACAGCGGTTCCGGGCTGGTCAGCCTGCGCGAACAATTGCCGTGGATCACCGAGCGGCCGCTGGTGGCGGTGGCCAGTCATTGCCATTTCGATCACATTGCCGGGCATCACGAATTCGCCGAACGCCTGGTGCACCCCGCCGAAGCGCAGATCCTCGCCGCGCCGGACGGCGAGAACGATTTGAGTCGGGCGTTTGTCGGTGACGAGATGTTCGAGGCCCATCCTGACTGTCCATTGTGCTACGCCGAATATCGGGTCAAGGCGGCGCCGGCCACCGGCACGATCGAAGAAGGCGATGTGCTGGACCTGGGCAACCGGGTGCTGCAGGTGCTGCACACCCCCGGACACTCACCGGGCGGCATCAGCCTGTACGAGGCAGCGACCGAAACCCTGTTCAGCGGCGACATCATCTACGACGGGCCATTGATCGAAGATGCCTACCACTCCGATCTCGATGACTATGCCAAGAGTCTGCAACGCCTGCGCGCCTTGCCGATCCGCACGGTGCATGGCGGGCACTTCGGCAGTTTTTCCGGGGAACGCCTGCGCAACATGATTGACGAGTGGCAACGCTCACACGGCTGAAGCCTGCTGTACTGATTTGCAGGAGCCCCCGCAGGGACAGCGCCACTCACGCCCTCGAAGAATCATCATGAAAAGAGCCGCCGTCCGCGCCGCCGTGCACAGTTTCATCAGCCGCCTGCTGGAGGGTCGAGATGACTTCGACGACAACGCCAGCCTGGCGCAGTTGGGACTGGATACGACCGATATCGAGGATTTGATCTTCCATCTGGAAGACGAGCTGGGTTTGACGGCGTTTACCGCCGAAGAAGACCGGATGCTCAAATCGGCCAGGACGGCGAATGATTTGAGTCGGTTTTTGATGGAGATTGGGCGGCATTGATGAAAGCGAACACGCTTTGCGTGGCAAGGGAGCTTGCTCCTGCCCAAGGACAAAGCCCTTGCAAAACATGTCAACGTGCAAGAATTGAAACAATTTGATCCAGAGGGGCCGCTTCGCGGCCCAGCGGGAGCAAGCTCCCTCGCCACAAAAGCTGTCTCGAGACTAAAACTCTGCCAGCTCGGAAAGCCCCTCGTCTGCAGTCGCCAGGCCTTACCTGCGACGCTGCTGACGTCGACGTTGTTCGTCGTCGGTGCGAATAGGCACAGGTTGCAGAGGCGGTTCGATCAAACCGAGCGCGACACCCAGGTCATGCAGCCAGTTTTGGATTTTCTCTTTCATGATGCCCCCTTCAGGGTAGTGCCGAGCGACCCTAATTCTGTAGCCGCTTCGAACTGATAATAGTCCGAAGTCCTGAGCAATGCTCGCCCAAAGTGGCAATGATCTGTTACTGAATCGATCACAATCGGCAACATTAAATCATGCAATCGCTTCTATCTGGCGCTGTGCCGACGGAAAGACTGCCTGCTGCTCCTCGATCCATGCGTTCAGGTTGGCCCCGACCATGCCTTTGCGCCACATCAGCCAGGTGGTTGCGCTGGCGAAAGGCTCCGGCAGCGGGTGGACCGCCACGCTTTCACGGCCCGGCAGGCTGGCGAGCATCGACTCTGGAATCAGGGCTACACCGGAGCCAGCGATCACGCAGGCCAGCATCCCCGGGTAGGACTCGATCTCCATCGCCCGGCCCATGGCCGCCTGGTCATGGGAAAACCATGACTCAAGGCGCATCCGGTACGAACAGCCCTGACGAAAGGTGAACACCGAACGCCCTTCCACATCCCGGGCGCTGAGCACCGGCGGGTGGTCGGCTTCGCTGATCAGCACCAGCCGTTCCTCGCACAGCAGCACGCCATCGATTACCGCCAGCTCCGGCGGGCCGTCCACCAGCGCCGCGTCGAGGCGTCCGGTCAGGATGCCCTCGAGCAGCTCGCCGCTGGGCCCGGACTGCACCTGCAGGTTCACCGCCGGGTACCGCCGGTGATAGCGCGCCAGCAGCGCCGGCAGGTGAATGGCGGCGGTGCTGTACATGGTGCCCAGCACGAAGTCCCCGGCCGGTTGCCCGCCCTGGACCGCCGCGTGGGCTTCATCGTGCAGGGCGAACAGTTTGGCGGTGTAGTCCAGCAGGACTTTTCCCGCAGGCGACAACTGCAAGCGCTGACGCTCACGAACGAACAGTTCGACGCCCAACTGTTCTTCAAGCTGTTTAAGCCGGGTCGACAGGTTGGACGGCACCCGGTGCAGGCGCTCGGCGGCACGGGTGATGGACTCTTCCTGCGCCACCGCCTGGAAGATGCGCAATTGGCTGAATTCCACGCCATTCTCCAAATAAGAACAAGTCCCCCACTATTGTTCTTTTTAAAAGAATGTCAATCAGCCCTGCCCCAGCATCCGGCGCAAGCGGCGACGCACCCACTGTTCGGCACTGACGAAGGTGATCCCCAGCAGTACCAGTACGGCGCCGATGACAAAGTTCAGGCTGAGTTTCTCACCCAGCAACACCACGCCGAAGGTCACGCCGAACAACGGCGTCATGAAGGAGAACACCGCCAGATTGGCCGCCAGGTAACGGCGCAGCAGCCAGAACCACACCAGGTAGCTGAAGAACGACACCACCATGCCCTGGAACAGCACGCTGGCCACCATCACGCCGGTCAGGCTGACGTGGGTGATCTGGCCGCTGAGCAAGGCGATCAGCAACAGGCCGACGAAGCCGACAATCAATTGATAGAACAAGGTCAGGGTCACTGGCGCTTCCGACAGTCGCGAGGCCCGCACCACCACCGTGGTCGCGCCCCAGGCGGCACCGGCCAATACGCCCAGGGCATCGCCCATCAGCATGCGCCGGTCGAGGTTATCCCAGGACACCCCACCGGCAAACGCGATGCCGATGCCGATGAACGCCAGCATGATCCCCAGCCATTGCACCGGCCTCAAGCGCTCACTGGGCAACAGCCAATGCACGCCCAACGCCGTGAAAATCGGCGCGGTGTAGAGGAACACCGACATGTGCGCCGCCGTCGTCAGTTGCAGGCCTTCGGAGATGAAGAAGAACTCGAGCCCAAACAAGGCGCCGGCCAACAGGCCACCGCGCCAGGTATTGCCCACCTGGTCCCAGCCGCCCTTCCAGCAGATCAGCAAGCCCACCAGCAACGAAGAAATGCCTGAACGCGCGGCCGCCTGCATGACCGGGGCAATGTCGGGCGCCGCCCACTTGATCATCACCTGCTGCACGCCCCAGATCAGGCACAGGCCCAGCATCACTTGCAGGGCAAAACCATCGGTGCTGCGCCGTGTGGCGCTCACTTGAATATCTCGACAGCGACAAAAAACATGGCAGGCACTCGACAGTCAAAACAAAGCCCCGGCCTGCCCGTTGAACACGCGCTGGCGGGGCGAAAAATAATGCTGTCGATTATTAACCAGATGGCCAGAAAATGCCGCTTGTCAGAGACCTTTAAGTGCTCGCCTGCGTCATCCGGCCGTGGCCAGCGCGACCGGTCGCTGCGCCTGTTCACGGCGGGCGAGCATGAAGAACAGCACGCCGCCCAGGAAGCAGCCGGTGAACCAGGCAAAGTTGGCCATCGGTTGCAGCACCGGGGTGAAGGTGATCGCCACACCCATCAACGTTGCCGGCACCAGGGCCTTGACCGCCGTCCAGTTGACCCCGCCGCTGTAGTAGTAGCGCCCGCTCGGGCTGTCATCGAACAGCGCATCGACGTCGATCTGCTGTTTTTTGATCAGGTAGAAATCCACCAGCAAAATGCCGAACAGCGGACCGATGAAGGCCGCCAGTACATCCAGGGTGTAGTGGATCACTTCCGGGTTGTTGAACAGGTTCCACGGGGTGATGAAGATCGAAGCGACCGCCGCGATCATGCCCCCGGCGCGCCAGCTGATTTTGCTCGGGGCGACGTTGGCGAAGTCGAAGGCCGGCGACACGAAGTTGGCGACGATGTTGATGCCGATGGTGGCGGTGACAAAGGCGAATGCGCCAAGCAACACGGCCACGCTGTTGTCGATCCGTGCCACGGTGGCAATCGGGTCGTGGAGCATTTCGCCGAACACCGGCAAGGTGCCCGAGACAATCACCACGGTGACCAGGGAGAACGCCAGAAAATTCACCGGCAGGCCCCAGAAATTGCCGCGGCGCACATCAGACATGCTCCGGCAGTAACGGCTGAAATCACCGAAATTCAGGGTGGGCCCGGAAAAGTACGACACCACCAGCGCCATCGCGACGATCATCTGTCCGAACGCTTCCCAGCCCGAGAGGGATTTTTCCGCGAGGGTGAAGCTGATGTTGCTCCAGCCGGCCTGCCAGACAATCCACCCGGCGAGCATGAACATCACGCCGTAGACCACCGGCCCGGCCCAGTCGATGAAGCGCCGGATCGACTCCATGCCAGCCCAGAACACCAGCGCCTGAACCAGCCACAGGCTGAGAAAACCGAACCAGCCCAGGTATGACAAACCGGCGAAATGCGGCTCGGCGTACACCGCCATGGACGGGAAGAAACGCAGCACCACAATGATCAGCGCACTGGACGCCAGGTACGTCTGGATGCCGTACCAGGCCACCGCGATCAGCCCGCGGATGACCGCAGGAATATTCGCCCCGAACACCCCGAACGCCAGCCGACAGATCACCGGGTACGGCACCGCCGCCTGCTGGCTCGGCCTGGCCACCAGGTTGGCGATCAGCTGCACGACGCAGATGCCGCCGAGCAAGGCAATCAACACCTGCCAACTGGCCAGCCCAAGGGCGAACAGGCTGGCAGCGAATACATAACCGCCGACGCTGTGCACGTCACTCATCCAGAACGCGAAGATGTTGTACCAATTCCATTTTTGCGGCAGCGGTCCCAGATCCTGGTTGTACAAGCGCGGGCTGTAGCCGTTGGGCAATTGCTCGGTCATTCGCGGAGCTCCTCGAAAGCGCCCCCGGATCCGTGTGACGCGCACACTGCGTACGGGAGACGACATTGTTTGTATACGAGTTGCTAGGCAGAATGCGTGCCATGCACCGCAAAGGTGTGACAGATCAAGGTTTTCGAAGGTTTATCGAGGTGTCAAAGGCGTATACAGGCGGCCGCCAATGCCCATGAACAGGGCATTGGCGCCTGCAAACGGTGCACAGTCTTTGTATACATGGGAAAGAGTGACGGCTACGCAATCAACCGATTGCAGCGTCGCTGCCACACCTCGTCGTGTGGCAGCGCTGCAGACGCCAACACCGAATGGCGTTGGCGAACCAGGGATTCAGCTCAGTTCGATACGATCGGCGTGAATGACAATCTGGCCGTTCTTGTATAGCGCACCGATAGCCTTCTTGAAGTTGCCCTTACTCACACCAAACATGCTGCTAATCAGCGTCGGGTCGCTCTTGTCGCTGACGGGCAGCGTGCCGTTGTTCTCGCGCAACTTGGCAAGAATCTTGGCATTCAGACTGGTTGCCGCTTCCTGACCGACCGGTTGCAGGCTCAGGCTGATCTTACCATCGGCGCGCACTTCCTTGATGAAGCCTTTTTCTTCTTTGCCCGCGCGCATGAACTTGAAGATTTCGTTCTTGTGAATCAGGCCCCAGTGCTTGTTGTTGATGATCGCCTTGAAGCCCATGTCGGTGGCTTCGGCCACCAGCAGGTCAACTTCCTGGCCCGGGGTGTAGTTGGCCGGGGTCTTGTCCAGGTAGCGGTCCAGGCGTGCCGTCGCGGTGATGCGGCGGGTGTGCTTGTCGAGGTAGACGTGGACGACGACGTATTCACCGGCCGTCATCTGACGCTTTTCTTCCGAATACGGCAGCAACAGATCCTTCGGCAGGCCCCAATCGAGGAACACGCCAATGCTGTTGACTTCAACAACTTTCAAACTGGCGAATTCACCTACTTGAACTTTCGGCTTTTCGGTAGTTGCGATAAGTTTGTCATCGCTGTCCAGATAAACAAATACGTTTAGCCAGTCTTCATCTTCGCTGGGAATATCTTTTGGAATATAACGATTAGGCAAAAGAATTTCGCCGTCCGCGCCACCGTCCAGATATAAACCGAAGTTAGTGTGTTTAACCACTTGCAAACTGTTGTAACGCCCGACTAAAGCCATGTCCAATACCCTCATTGCGTGGGCGGCATTCTACCCGTTTTTGCCGGCCGCGTTTGGCAGCCCGCTGCGGTGGCGCTGGAAAATCCCTTGAAGGCCTCGATTTTCGCGGTTTTTGCCGGCCCCATCGGCCACTCGTCAGACGGCTTCCTTGGCTTTCGTCACTGCCATCGGGACCGGAAATGATTTTACTGACCGCCCTGTTTTTATTTAAAACAGCGACTTAGGGGAGTTTTTCAACTATTTAATGCGTCTTTTATCCCGCCCCTCGGTCAATTATCCGGGGGATATTAGCCAAGCAAAGGCTGGCTAATTCCTGTACGATGCCTGGCCAAGTTAATTTTCTACAGGTTAATGGCCGCCATGCGCGTAAAAGCATCCACCAGCAAAGCAAAGCCAGCTCCAGCCGTTGAAACCAGCGAATCGATCAACAACCAGATCGCTGCGTTCCTCAAATCCGGCGGCGAAATCCAGCAAATTGCCAAGGGCGTCAGCGGCCAGACGTTCGGCCCGTCCAAGCAGATCACCCTCGGTAAAAAGTAAGACGTTCGCCTCATCTGGTCCACAGGCGCTTTGAACTTCGAAGCGCTTGGGCTGGATCCCCCGCTCTAACCTCAAAAACCCCCTCCTGATTCTCCAATTTTGCAAAAATCGACGAACGGGCTTCGATGCCAATCATTCGCCGGTATGCTTGCACGCGTCTAGATCAAGCGTTTCCAGTCAACAAGGCTGCAGCCGCTGTTCAAGGAGCGACGCATGCCCCACTCCTCTCGCTTATTACTACTGCTGACCAGCTTCTTGGCCTGCTCGGTGGCCCAGGCGCAAATCTTTCAGCGTGAACTGGGTGATTTCGATCTCAAACTGGGCACCAGCCCCAGCCGCAGCATGGCCCAGGGCCTGGTCAAACCTTCCGCCGTCGGCTCGTTCCATGGTGGTCTGGACCTCAGTCACGACAGCGGCTTCTACGTTGGCCAATGGTCGCCCAGCATGGGCATCAGTCCAGGCAACAACTTCGAGATCGATTCCTACGCGGGCTTTAAACACCCCTTCGACCAGACACTCGGCTATGAAGTCGGTGTCATCCATTACAGCTATCCCGAAGTGGAGACGCTCGACAGCCAGGAACTGTTCGGCGGCCTGACCCTGTACGGCAGCCGTTTCGGCGCCGCATTGAGCAACGACCCGGACAAGCGCAACAGCACGCTGTTCGCCGACCTGGGCGGCAACCCGCCTTTCGGCATCGGCATCAGCATGAAGTACACCACCCACCGGTTGATCACACCGGTGGCGGTGGACGATGGCTATGTCGGCAGTTTTACCGATTGGTCGGTGAAACTGTCCCGGCCCTTCATGGGCATCGATCTCAATCTGATCTACAGCGACTCCAGCCTCAGCGGCAGCGATTGCTCGGCCTACTCCGGGCACAACAGTCAGTGCGACGGGCTGGTCACGCTCAAGGCCGAACGCGCCTTCTATTGATCGGCTGAACTGCCGCACTCATTCTGCGTTCACATAGGAATCAGACCCCGAAGCCAGGCTTTCGCAAGGATTCGCCCATGTCGCGCTGGTTAACCCACATCGCCTTTGTGCTCACCATCACCCTGGCCCTCGGCGCGTGCAGCCGTATGGGGCTGGCCTACCGCAACCTCGACGTCATCATTCCGTGGACCTTAAGCGATTACCTGGACATGAACGGCGAGCAGAAAGGCTGGCTCAACGAGCGTCTCAAGGAACACCTGAGCTGGCACTGCTCGACGCAAATGCCGGGCTACCTCGACTGGCTCGATCGATTGAAGACCATGGTGGCGAGCAACCAGGTGACAGACGCCGCCCTGCAGGCGCGCACCGAAGAAGCCGAACAGGCCATTGCCGAAACCGCCAAGGAGATCACCCCCTCGGCGGTCGAGTTGCTGCAGGGTCTGGATGACAAACAGGTGGCGGAAATGAACGACGCCTTCGCCAAGGACCAGCGCAAGCGCCAGGAGGAATACCTCAAGCCCTCCCTCGATCAGCAGATCAAGGAACGCGCCGAGCGCATGCAAAAACGTTTGAACGACTGGTTGGGCCCGCTCAATGCAGCCCAGCAACAGCGAGTCGTGGCCTGGTCCAACGCCTTGGGTGACCAGAACACTCAGTGGCTGGCCAACCGCGTTCATTGGCAGAAGCAGTTCAGTGCGGCCGTGGCGCAGCGTCAGAGCCCCGAGTTCCCACAACGGATCGAGACGCTTCTGGTAAACCGCGAGCGCCTGTGGACCCCGGAATACAAGCAAGCCTTCGCCAGAACCGAAGCTCAGGCGCGCTCGTTGTTCGTGGATTTGATGGCTGAAAGCACGCCCACGCAACGGCAGAAGTTGCTGACGAAAATCGAAGGGGTGAAGAAGGATTTCAGTGATCTGAAATGCCTGAAGGGTGCCAAGCAGGGTTGAAGGAGTCGCACATACCCCCTGTGGGAGCGAGCCTGCTCGCGATAGCGGTGTATCAGTCGATGCAGTTTTGACTGATTCACCGCTATCGCGAGCAGGCTCGCTCCCACAGGGGAATATTCGCCAAACTCAGGCAATCTGCGCCTTGGACGCCACTTCATCGAACGTCAATTCGTCCAGCGCATCTTCCTGCTCATCGAGCACCTGCCGCGGGTGGTCATTACCCGGGATACTGCTGTCGATCATGCTCAACAAGCTGGAACCCCGTGCGGTGAGAATGTAATTGGACCCTGTGCCACCCTGCTCTTGCGGCCGAGGCTCGATGTAGCCCCGCGTCAACAACAGCTTTTCATATTCACCGGCGACGGCCTTGAGATGGTCGAGGTTTTCAGTCTCCTCGCCTTCGGTGGCTTTCTGCGCGGCGTACTGTTCGGCATAGGGCCGTGGCGTAAAGCTGGCTTCACCGTGTTGCACTTCGTGCAGCAAGCGCTCAATCAAATCCCAGTTATAAGTCGTCATCCTGATTCAACCTCCGGTGGCCGTCAGTAAGTGGGCCTTCATAGGTTGTGACCGACGCCGTCGGTAGCCGTTCAGCTTGGCATTTGGCCCTGACCGACCGGCGGCATGTCGAATTGCCCAGGGGCCAAACGACTAGGCTGTGTAAGTCCCCTCCCAGCCCCACGCAGGAGATATCGTCATGAACCTTCAGAATCATCCCGTCGTGTCCCGGGAAGAATGGCTCGCCGCCCGCCTGCAGCACCTGGCCCACGAAAAAGCCTTCACCAAGGAACGCGACCGCCTCAGCGCCGAACGCCGCGCCCTGCCCTGGGTGAAAGTCGACAAGGACTATCGCTTCCAGGGCCCCCAGGGCGCACTCAAGCTGATTGACCTGTTTGGCGGTCGCAGCCAGTTGGTCATCTACCATTTCATGTTCGCCGAAGGCTGGGATGAGGGTTGCCCCGGCTGCTCGTTCCTGTCCGACCACATCGACGGCGCCAATCAGCATCTGGCCCATCACGACGTGGCGGTAGTGGCAGTCTCCCACGCACCGTTCGCACAATTCCAGGCCTTCAAGCGGCGCATGGGCTGGACATTCGACTGGGTGTCATCCGCCGGCTGCGACTTCAATTACGACTTTGGCGTCTCGGCCCGGGCCGAAGAGGTGGCCGCTGGCAAGGCGACGTACAACTACGAAAAAACGGACGGCAGTGAAGAAGAACTCCCAGGCCTGAGCGTGTTTTATCGCAACGACGCCGGGGAGATTTTCCACACCTACTCCACCTATGCCCGGGGCCTGGACTTGCTGGTAGGCGCCTACAACTATCTGGACCTGACGCCCAAGGGGCGCAATGAAGAGGAAATCATGGAGTGGGTAAGGCATCACGATAAGTACGAACAGGCGCAGAAATCCAGTTGCTGCCACGGCGAATAGGCTCACCCCAGACCCCCTGTGGGAGCGGGCTTGCTCGCGAATGCGCAGTGTCAGTCGGCATGATATTGACTGACCCTGCGCATTCGCGAGCAAGCCCGCTCCCACACCAGGTTGGGGGTGTTCCTGGGGTATGCAGAGTCTGAACTTTTTCCACCTCTGACCCCTCAACCGGTTAACCCGCCTTAACCGGAACCGAGGCCTGACCGATGAAAACCCTGCTCAAGCTCACCCTCGCCGCCACCCTCGCCTGCGCCCTGCCCGTCTGGGCCTGCACGCCCGAGGAAGCCACCGCCAAGCGCGAACAACTGGCCAAGGAAGTCACCCGCCTGACCGAGCAAAACCCGGCCAAGGCCAAAGAAATCAACGATGAGTTGCAGAAGATGGACCTGGGCACTGCCGCCAAGGACTTGCCGGACAAGTGCCAATTGATCGATCAGCGCCTCAAGGAGCTGGGCGCTGCCGAGAAGAAAACCGAGAGCTGACCGGCCTATACCTTCAGACCCAACTCCGCCGATAGCCGGGCCGTCACCCCTTTGATCAGGGGAATCAGCTCGGCCATTTTCTCCAGCGGCATATAAGGCACGGTGCTGGCGATACTGATACCCGCGACAATGCGCTTGCTGGCATCGCGGATCGGCGCCGCCACGCAGCGGATCGACGGCTCGTTGTCTTCCAGATCGAAGGCATAACCTCCTGCCACATACTCCAGCATCCGCTGTCGGAACTGCTCCCAGGACTGCTCCGGATGTTCAGGCCAGAACTGATTTTTCCCACCGGCCGGCAAGCTGATTTCGTACAGACGTTGCCATTCCTGCGGCGTGTCGTCGAGCATCAGTGCCTTGCCGATGCCAGTGCGCGCCAACGGCATGCGGTGGCCGACCCGCGAACGCATTTCCGGCCCGTTGCGCCCCGGGTTCTTGTGCAGGTACAGCACCTCGTCGCCTTCACGAATGGCCAGGTGAATGGTGTCGCCGGTCAGCGCCGACAGCTCATCCAGATACGGCCCGGCCAGGGTCACCAGCGGCAACTCTTCCCGGGCCTGAAACCCCAGTTCGATCAGCTTGGGCCCCAACAGATAGCCGACCTGCGGCACCACCCGCAGGTAACGCTCATCCACCAGGCAACTGGCCAGGCGATGGGTGGTGCTGCGCGTGGTGCCGATCAGTCGGGCGATTTCCTTCAGGTCCCGGGCGCCGCTGGCCACGGCCTGAACCACACCCAGCCCGCGTAGCAGGGTCTGGGTGCCGGTGGGGGCGGCGTCCTTGGCGATTTTTGGGGCGTCTTCCTGCATATCCAGCCTTTACCGTTGAGCGAGTGAACGGGCGGCATTATGTTCGCCCGCGTGCCAGGACTACAACTTGATACGTTCGACCTTGCCCACCAGCAAAATGTAGGAAAGCGCACCGATCAATGCCAGCACCGAGATGTAGGTAATGGCCGGCGCAAAGGAGTCACCCGTGGCGAGGAAACCGATGACAATCGGTGTGGCGATGGCTGAGAGGTTGCCGATGAAGTTGAACACGCCACCGGTCAGGCCCAGCAACCGCGCCGGTGCCAGGGTCGACACCAGCGACCAGGTGATCGACGCCAGGCCGTTGCCGAAGAACGCCAACGCCAGGAAGGCAATCACCAGCGGCGTCGACTCCACGAAGTTGGCGCCGATGATCGAGGTGGAAATCAGCAGACCGCTGATGATCGGCAGCTTGCGGGCGAAACCCACGGTGTAGCCGCGACGGATCAGGAAATCGGAAAAGAACCCCGAACACAGCACGCCCACGAAGGCCGCCAGAAACGGCAGCGATGCCAGCAGGCCGGACTTGATGAAGTCCATGCCGCGGTACTTCACCAGGTAGGTGGGGAACCAGGTCAGGAAAAACCACAGGGTCGAGTTCAGGCAGAACTGACCCAGGTAGATGCCCCAGAGCTTGCGTTTGGTCAGCACGATGCCCAGGTCGGTCCAGCTGAATTTGGCCTTGACCCTGGCTTGCTCGGACTGGATGTCCACCAGGCCGCCGCCCTCGCGGATCAACTCGATTTCGGCGTCGTTGGCGCCGTTGAAATCCCGGGGTTCGCGATACACGGCGTACCAGATCGCCGCCCAGAGAATGCCCACCGCACCGGTGGCGATGAACACCATGTGCCAGCCGAATTCGTGCTGCAGCCACGCCAGGACCGGCGTCAGGAACGCCAGGCCGACAAACTGCCCGGAGGTGTAGAAACCAATGGCGGTGGCCCGTTCACGCTCGGGGAACCAGGTGGTGACCACGCGACTGTTGATCGGATAGGCCGGCGCTTCCAGGGCGCCGACTGCCATACGCAGGACGAACAGTGCAATGAAGCTGGCGGCGAAGCCAAGCATCACCGTGGCCAGCGACCACAGCAGCAGTGCGACGGTGTAGAGAATGCGCGGCGGCACCCGGTCCACCAGCCAGCCCCCGGGGATCTGCATGGCGGCGTAGGTCCAGCCGAACGCCGAGAAGATCAGGCCGACATGGATCGGATCGATGCCCAGCTCACTGGTCAGCGCCGGGGCGGCAATCGACAGGTTGCTGCGGTCCAGGTAGTTGATCACCACGGTGATGAACAGCAGGACCATGATGAAAAACCGCTTGCGGCTGGGCGTCACCAATGACGCCTGCCCGGTGAGGGTTTGCGGTTGCATGGGGAGTGCCTCTTCTTATGGTTATTGAGGTCATTTCGATACGCAGATCTCCCTGTCCATGGAGATCAAACTGTGGGAGCCAGCCTGCTGGCGATGGCGGTGGGTCAGTGACAAAAAATGCCGGATGTGCCGCACCCAATCGCCAGCAGGCTGGCTCCCACAGGATTTGCGGTGGTTCAGGGAGCAGTTACCACTCGGCAAAACTGCCATCGGCATGGCGCCAGATCGGGTTGCGCCAGCGGTGGCCGACGGCGGCGCGTTCGATCACGTATTCCTCGTTGATCTCGATGCCCAGGCCCGGGCCGTTGGGGATCTTGACGAAGCCTTTGTCGTAGTCGAACACCCGAGGGTCTTTGACGTAGTCGAGCAGGTCGTTGCTCTCGTTGTAGTGAATGCCCAGGCTTTGCTCCTGGATGAACGCGTTGTAGCAGACCGCGTCCAGTTGCAGGCACGCCGCCAGGGCAATCGGGCCCAGCGGGCAATGCAGGGCCAGCGCCACGTCGTAGGCTTCGGCCATGTTGGCGATCTTGCGGGTTTCGGTGATGCCGCCGGCGTGGGATGCATCGGGCTGGATGATGTCGACGTAACCTTCGCTGAGCACGCGCTTGAAATCCCAGCGCGAGAACAGACGCTCACCCAGGGCAATCGGCGTGCTGGTCAGCGGTGCCAGTTCCTTGAGCGCTTCGTAGTTTTCGCTGAGCACCGGCTCTTCGATGAACATCAGTTTGTACGGATCGAGTTCCTTCATCAGCACCTTGGCCATCGGCTTGTGCACGCGGCCATGGAAGTCCACGCCGATGCCGACGTTCGGCCCCACCGCGTCACGCACGGCAGCGACGTTGGCCAGGGCCAGGTCGACTTTCTCGAAGGTGTCGAGGAACTGCAGCTCTTCGGTGCCGTTCATTTTCACCGCAGTGAAACCACGGCCGACCGCTTCTTTCGCCGCCCGCGCGGTGTCCGCCGGACGGTCGCCACCGATCCACGAGTACACGCGGATCTTGTCCCGCACCTGGCCGCCCAGCAGGTCGCTGACCGACACACCCAGGGCCTTGCCCTTGATGTCCCACAACGCCTGGTCGATACCGGCCAGGGCGCTCATGTGGATCGCGCCGCCGCGGTAGAAGCCGCCGCGGTACAGCACCGTCCAGATGTCTTCGATGTTGCGTGGGTCCTTGCCGATCAGGTAGTCGGACAACTCCTCGACGGCAGCGGCAACGGTGTGGGCCCGGCCTTCGACCACAGGCTCGCCCCAACCGGTGACGCCCTCGTCGGTCTCGACCTTGAGGAAGCACCAGCGTGGCGGAACGATGAAGGTAGTCAGTTTGGTGATTTTCATCTGATTGTCTCTCTTATTAGATGCAGCGCTCGCAGCGCCCAAAAGTCTTAGCGAAGGGCTTTCCAGGCAGCGACGTAGGCCTTGGCATTGGCCGCCACTTGCTCAGGCGTCATGCCCGGTTTGAACAGGCCGGAACCGAGGCCGAAGCCCTTGACGCCGGCGTCGATGAACACCTGCATGTTGTCCGGCGTGATGCCACCGACCGGCGCCAGAATCGTCCCGGCCGGCAACACCGCCAGCCAGGCTTTGACGACCGCCGGGCCCATCTGCTCGGCGGGGAACATTTTCAGGATGTCCGCGCCTTCGGCCAGTGCCGCGAAGGCCTCGGTCGGTGTGGCCACGCCCGGCGACAGGTACAGGCCGGCCGCTTTCGCCGCGCGCAGCACCTTGGCATCGCTGTGGGGCATGACGATCACCTGACCGCCCGCGGCCTTCACTTGCTCGACCTGCTCCGGTGTCAGCACCGTGCCGGCGCCGATCAGGCAATCGGCGGGCAAGGCGTCGCGCAGGATGCGGATACTGTCGTACGGCTCAGGGGAGTTGAGCGGCACTTCGATGACGCGAAAGCCCGCGGCATACAGGACTTCGCCGATGGCGGCGGCTTCTTGCGGACGCAGGCCACGCAGGATCGCGATCAGACCGTTTTGCGCCAGTGCTTGTTTGAGCATGTCAGGATTCCAGTCAGGTTTAACGGGATGGGTGGGCGGCAATCAACCCGGCGGCGACCGCCAGTTGCCACAACCCGTGTTCGGTGGCCTGCTCGGCCAGGGTCACGTTGGCAAAACCGCAGGCGTCGAGCGCACGGCTGTAGCGGCTGCACAGCTGGGCGTTGCCGATAAGGATGATCGACGGCAGGTGCACACTGTTGCGGCGACGACGCTGAACGTTGGCCAGGGCCGACAGCTCATGGCCGATCAACAGGCCCGACAGGTAGTCGGTTTGCGCAGCGCCACTGAGTTCACCGGTCAGCCCCAGGCTGCGGGCGCTGAACAGGTTCGACAGCACACCGATTTCGCCATCCGCCGACAGCGCCACCTGCACGCCACGATCGAAAGCATCGCCATCGAACGAGCCGCCGCGTTGCTGGGTGCGGCCCAGGATGCTGTGGTCGCTGAGCACGGCGAAGACTTCGCCGGTCATGAAGGTATCGAACTGCACGATGCAGCCGTCGGCCACTTCCACCCATTTGGAGTGGCTGCCCGGCAAGCCGATCAATAGATCAGCGCCCGCCTCCCCCGACAGGGTCTGCAGCACGCCGAGCACCTGGGTTTCTTCGCCGCGCATCACGTTGGGCAGACGCGAGCGTTGAATCACGCCAGGCACAATGTGCACATCGACACCGCGCAGGCTGCGCACGGTTTGCAGAGAGGTGCCGAGACTGGCGACGTTCGCCGGCGTCTCGCGGTAGGTCGCTTCGCGCCAGCCCTGGGCGCTGCCGACCATGCCGCAGGCGATCACCGGCAGCTCGGGCTGCGCATCCAGCCAGTCACCGCAAGCCTCATCGAAGGCCAGTTCGAAACCGTCGGTGCATTCGCGACCCTTGATGATTCGCGGCACCTTGGGCAACTGCATGATCCCCGACGACAGCGAACGCTGTTCGAGCACCTGGCCACCTTCGGCAAGTTTGTAAGCACGTAATGAGGTCGTCCCCCAATCGAGCGCGATCAATTGCGCCAGCATCGCTTCACCTGTTCTGTTTATTGGCAGTGAGTGAGCGGACTATAAACCTTAGCGCTGGAAAATCTCAATATATAAATATCACTCCCATATATTGGGATTTATTTGTTGCAGGCAAAAAAAGATCGCAGCCTTCGGCAGCTCCTACATGGGATTCGCGTTCCCTGTAGGAGCTGCCGAAGGCTGCGATCTTTTAAGGTGGTCAATGACCCTCAGCGAACTCGCGCAGCACCTGGCCATCCATGCGGTAGCGCACCCACTCTTCCTGTGGCTGGGCGCCCAGGGATTTGTAGAAGTCGATCGCCGGGGTGTTCCACTCCAGCACGCTCCATTCAAAGCGCCCGCAGTCATTGGCGCAGGCGATTTTCGCCAAGTGCCGCAACAGGGTTTTGCCCGCGCCGCCGCCGCGCTGTTCGGGGGTGATGTAGAGGTCTTCGAGGTACAGGCAGTTGCTGCCCAGCCAGGTGGAATAGCTGAAGAAGAACACCGCGAAACCAATGGCCACGCCATCGCGCAGACAGATCAGACCGTGGGCAGTCGCGCCTTCGCTGAACAGGCTGCGCTCGATGTCGGTGACGCTGGCGATGACTTCATGGCGAGCACGTTCGTAGTCGGCCAGTTCAGTGATGAACGCGAGAATTTGCGGCGCGTCACTGGGGGTCGCCGGGCGGATTTCGATCGTCATGGACGTGCCTTGTCATGGGTTGAAAACGCCATACTAAAGCCGCGCACCACCTGTGGCGAGGGCCCCCTGGACACAACCGTTCGTCGACCTTCAGGCACCATTTGGAAACGAGGGCGGACCAACATCAGGTAAGGACTCTAAATCAATGGAGACACCACCATGACGACGTCCCGGTTGACCGCCTTCACCCTTGCTGCCCTGCTCTCCCCGTTCGCCATCGCCGCCTCCGACACCGGCCCGACCAATCCGGTCGAAAGTCCCAAGGCTCCCGCCATCCAGAGTGCCCCCGGCATGAACACCGACGGCGCGGGAATCGATAACAGCCTGCCGCCCTCCACCGGCACCGATCCACGGACCCAGGGCAATGACACCGGTCGCCAGGGCGGGCTCAACCTGCCGGACAGCCGCACACCCGATAACGCCGGCGCTGGCATGGGCTCGAAAACCACCACCGGTGGTTCGGGCTCTGAAGGCGGTGCGAGCCAGTAACGCTCTTTACGCAAGTCCTATCCATCGTGATGAAGAGGTAACCATGAACGTCGATAAGAACCTGGAAAAAGAAGTCCTGACCCGCCTGCTGCATGCCCACCCAAGTGGCTTGGGCAAGGAGGTCCTGGACAATTACCGGGGGGAGAAAGTCGTGGCCAGCACCCTCGCCACCTTGCAGGAACGCGGGCTGATCCAACACGGCAATGTGCAGTGCAACGAAGCCGGCGAGCATTCGTTGCACCTGCCGATCAAACTGAGTGCTGCCGGGGTTGAAGCGGCACGCAAGCTGGATGTTTGAGCCAGCTTGCGTGGCACAAGAAAGCGTTGATTGAGGCGCTGCCCAAATCAAGTTGAATCTGAAGGATGCGTTGAATCAGGGAGTCACTTCGCGAGCAAGCCCGCTCCCACCGTTGACCGAGTTGCCCAACAGCAATGCGATCAAAATGTGGGAGCGGGCTTGCTCGCGAAAGCGGCAGATCAGTCGCCAAAAGTCTTGCCGATCAACGCATCAACCTCAGCCGCCACCGGCGATGTCGCCGGCCCCCACCGGGTCACGGCCAGAGCGGCCGCCGCATTGGCCCGACGCGCCGCATCAAACGCGGACAAGCCCTGCGCCAATCCCGCCACGAACACGCCTGCGTGAGCATCGCCGGCGCCATTGCTGTCCACTGCCTCGACCTTGAAACCCGGCACATGCCGATGCTCGGACCCCTGGCTGATCCAGCAGCCTTGCGGCCCGTCCCGCACCACGATCAAGACCTTGGCTGGCAGATGTTCGGACAGTCGCACCAGCGCATCAGCGATATCTGCCGCACCTGTAAACCGCAGCGCCTCTTCACTGTTGCTGGTCCACAGATCAATGCGCGGCAGCAAGGCCTTCATCAGCGGCGCATCCGGCGAATTCACCAGCGGCCCCGGATCGAACACCACGCTGACGTCCCTCGGCAGCTCCAGCACCCAATCCACCAGCGCCTGCGCCTTGCCGACATGCAGCAGGCTGTACCCGCTGACGCAGACGAAATCCCCCGACTCGGCCGGCACGCTGGCCAGATCCTCGGCGCTCACCTCGCCCTCGGCGCCGATGTAGGACACGAAACTGCGCTCGGCCGAGGCATCGGTGATCGCCACGCACAACCCGGTATCGCGCTCGGCAGGCCGAGGGATGCCGATGCCAATGCCCTCGACCTTCATCGCCTCGCGGGCCAGGTCACCGAAACGCCCGGTGCCGTGACGCCCCAGATAGACCACCGGCAACCCGTTGCGCCGAGCGGCGGCCATGACATTGAAGCCGCCGCCCGCTTCGAAGCTGGCCGACTGCGCCAACACGTCGCCACCGGCCTGCGGCAACTGATCCACGGCCATGACCAGATCGATAATGACCTGGCCGGTGTACAGCATCTTAGGCATGAGCATTCTCGGTCAACGCAGCGCGACGGTCCTTCGCCCCGCCGAGTACAAAGTACAGGCCGCCGGCGACCACGAAGGTCACGATCCAGCCGAGGCCGTTATGCCCCAGCCACGAGTCGGACAAAAAGCCCTTGAACCAGACGTTTTGCGCCGTGGTGCCGATGGTGGTGAAACTGAAACCCAGCACGATCGCCAGCGCCCAGGCACCGAAGGCGCGCCACTCGACGCCGCCGCGATACCAGTAGGCACTGCTCGGGCTGACGTCCAGCAGGTCCTGGGGGCTGTAGTAGTGACGGTGAATCAGGTCGACCACGAAGATCCCGACCCACGCCGTGATCGGCACCGCCAACAGAGAAATGAAGGTGATGAAAGGGCCGTAGAAACTGTCGGCGATCAGCATGAAATAGATCGAGCCGGCGAAGATCGCGACGATGTCCACCACCACCGCGTATACGCGCTTGACCTTCAGCCCCAGGGTCAGGGTGGTCAGGCCGGCGGAGTACACCGACAGGTTGTTCGACAGCAGCAAGCCACCGAAGGCGGTGATCAGGTACGGCACGGCCATCCAGGTCGGCAGCATGTCACGGATGGCGATGATCGGATCGGTGGCCTGGGCCAGGTCGTTGTTGCCCACCGACAGCAGGCCGCCGAGGGTGATCAGCAGCACCAGCGGAATCCCCGCACCGAACGCTGCCGAGGCCACCAGGCGCACAGCCTTGACGCTGCGGTGCTGGTAGCGCGACATGTCCGCGCCGGCGTTGGCCCAACCGATGCCGGTGCCGGCCGCCATGGTGCCGATGCCGATGATCATGGCGCTCATGGGTGCGGGCGTTGCGTTGAACACCGCGCTCCAGTCGATGGTGGCGCAGAGGAAGCCGCCCACCAGGATGTTCAGCGCGCCGAACACGTAGGTGGCCCACTTCTGGATTACCAGCAATGTGGCGTGGCCGAGGCCGGACACCGACAGGGTCAGCAGGACGAAAATCGCGATGAACACCAGGGTCAGCAGCGGTGCGCTTTTCGCTTCCACCGGCGAGCCGAACAGGATCGAGCACAGCGACAGCAGCACGAACGCGGCGGTGGTGGTGTTGACGGTTTCCCAGCCCAGGCGCGACATCAGCGACACCAGGGTCGGGCCGATATTGCCGCGCACGCCGAAGATGGCGCGGGACAGGGTCAGGCTGGGTGCGCGGCCACGACGACCGGCGATGGAAATGATCCCGACCACCGCGAACGAGCCGGCGGCACCGAGGATGGCGACGATGACCGCCTGCCAGATCGCCAACCCGCGAAAGGCCACAAGCGTCGCGCCCAGCGGCAGGCCGAGGATGGAAATATTGGCGGCAAACCAGACCCAGAACAGCTGCAGCGGATGACCGTTGCACTCGGCTTCAGGCACCGGTTCGATGCCGCGGGTTTCCAGCTGTCCGGCGTTTTGCCCGGGGTTGGATGTACTCATTAACAAGCTCCTGTTGCCTTTGTTTTGGTTGTGGGCAAATCAGATTTGAGGCTTCGCCCCTCTGTAGGAGCGAGCATGCTCGCGATGAACGCCGTAACGACGCGGGGTATCAGGTACCCAGCGTTATCGTTGGCGTCCATCGCGAGTGAACTCGCTCCTACAGGGGGAGTTCAGTCCAGTCGGCGCAGGGCCAGTAGCCCTTTGACCAAAGGCTCCAGCTCCAGACCGTTGACGGCTTTGACCGTCTGGAGCATCGCAGCCGGCCAAACCTTGAGCCCCAGACACGCCCCCAGCATCGCCCCGAGAATCGCGGCAATGGTGTCGGTGTCACCGCCCAGGCTGGCCGCCATGCACAGCGCATCGAAGGCGCTCATTTCGCCGATGGCCACTTGCTGGGCCAGGGCGAACGACACCACCACCGACTCCTGCGAGGCGACCGAGGTGCCGATCACGTCGTACAGCAGATCGGCGAGCAGCGCCTTGTCGCTGTCGACGCTGATGGTCCGCGCCCAGCTGATGCGTGACGCGATACGTCCACCGGCGATCCAGTGGCCGTGGTTTTGCGCCTGCTGGGCGATTTGCTGGCCGAGGTTCAACGCCTCGCCCAGGTCCATGCCGTTGATCCCGGCGGAGACCACCGCCGCCACCGCCGCCGCGCTGGAAATCCCCAGCGTGGTGTTGTGGGTGACCTGACAGGCTTGCACCACGGCGCCGATGAACGCCTCGGCATCGGCCACGTTCGAGGCGATTCCCACCGGGGTGATGCGCATCGCCGCGCCGTTGGTGGTGCCGTAGCGCCCGGCCTCTTGCGGCGTATGACCGGCGAGGATCATTTCGATGGCGCGTTTGGTCGACGGGCCGAGCAGGTCTTGCGAGCCCTTGGCCTGCATCACCGCTTCCCATTCGATCAGCCGTTGGGCAAGCAACGCCGGTTCGATCCGTCCCTGGCCATCGACCAGCAATTGCCCGACCAGGATCGCCTGTTCGGTATCGTCGGTGATCGAACCCTTGGGCATGTTGGGCGCAATCGGCTGATCAGGGCCGGCGTCCTGCAGGTCAGTGATCTCACCGAACCGCGCCTTGATGTCATCGCGACTCAGGGATTGGGTCGGCATGCCCAAAGCGTCGCCCAGGGCCAGGCCATAGAACGCGCCCAGGGCACGGTCGAGTGCAGTCATTTCGAGTGTCCAAATTGCAGGTGCATCCGGAAATGCACAGGGTCGAGCAGGCTTTCCACTTGCTCCATGAAGCGACCCTGGCGGTCGTAGGTGGTGCGCAAGGCCTTGAGGAACACCGTGCCGACCGGGCGCCCCAGCAATTCGGCGTCTTCGGCGTTAAGCGGTTCGGCGCCGATCCACTGATCGCCGCGCTCGCCGATGTAGCCGTAGGCGGCCAGGGTGATGGTCAGGGAATTGTCGATCAAACCCACTCGCGGCAGGCCTTCCAGGCCGCCGGTGGCGGGCATCAATGAGCGTTCGAGGGAAACCAGGGTGCCGTCGTTGGAACGGCGGCGCCGGTCAAGGGTGATGAATTGGTCGATGCCGAAACGCGGCAGCAGGTCAGGACGGGTCACCGCCTCCAGGCGCAACACTTCGGTATTGACCAGCGCGCCGCTGTCGGCCAGGGCCTGGGCCCAGCCGTTGCGCTGGTCGAGCGCCACACCGTCGAAGGTGACGATGGAGCCCACCCCGCTCTGCGTCGCGATGTAGTTGCGCCGTTTCAATTCGGCCAGGGCTTCACGCAAGGTTCCTCGGCTGACTTTGAATTCTTGAGCCAACTGATGCTCGCCCGGCAGGTGAAAGCCGTCCTCCATGAGACCGCTTTCAATGCGCCGGATGAGCTCGTCGACCACCCGTTGTTTTTTGTCGAATCGGACCTGTCTAATCATGTACAAATTGAACTCGAAAGCGATTGCCGTGGGCAAGGGATATTTAAGGGAGGTGACAGAAGGATTGGCGCCAGGAACGAGATCCCTGTGGGAGCAGACTTGCTCGCGAAGGCGGTCTGTCAGTAAACATAGGTGTCGACTGACAGACCGCTTTCGCGAGCAGGCCCGCTCCCACAGGATGGGGGAGTTAGCGTTGTTTGAGGCGGTCGATGACCACGGCCAGCAGCAGGATCGAGCCGCGAATCACGTATTGATAGAAGGTATCGATGTTCTTGAGGTTCATCGCGTTCTCGATGATCGCCAAAATCAGCACCCCGGCAATCACGTGCCGGATCATGCCGATGCCGCCGCTGAGCGAAACACCGCCCAGTACGCAGGCCGAGATCACCGTCAGTTCAAAACCCTGGCCAATCATCGGCTGGCCCGAGGTCATGCGCGAAGCGAGGATCACCCCGGCCAGCGCACCGATCACGCCATGCACGGCGAAGATGATGATCTTGGTGCGGTCGACGTTGACCCCGGCCAACAGCGCGGCTTCCTGGTTGCCACCGATGGCCATGGTGTTGCGCCCGTAGGTGGTGTAGTTGAGCAGCCAGCCGAAGAACAGGAAGCAGACGATGGTGATCAGGATCGGCACTGGCACGCCGAACAGCTGGCCGTTGCCGAACACGAAGAACGATTCCTGGGACACGCCCACTGCTTTGCCGTTGGCAAAAATGTAAGCCAGGCCACGGACGATCTGCATGGTCGCCAGTGTGGTGATCAGCGCATTGACCCGCAGCTTGGCGATCACGATGCCGTTGATCAAACCAACGATCAGCCCCATCACCAGTGCCGCGCTGACGCCGAGGAACACGCTGTTGGTGTCGCGCATGACCACCGCCGCCACGACCCCGGCGCAGGCAATCACCGACCCCACCGACAAGTCGAAATGCCCGGACGCCAGGCAGTACAGCATGGTGCACGCGGCGATGCCCGTGGTGGAAATCGCCAGGCCCAGGCCGCGCATGTTCAGCGGCGAGAGGAAGTTGTCGATCAGCAAGGTGCAGAGCACGAAGATCCCGACGGCCGCCGCCAGCATCACCCAGTCATCGAGAAAGCGCCGCAGGTCCAGGGGTTTGCGCACAGTCGGCAGGGTTTCGTTTTGGGTTGTCATCATAGTTACCTCTCAGTTCGCCACGCCGTCAGCGCGTTGGCGCGGCAAAGCCAGTTGCAGCAGGTTGGATTCATTGGCCTGTTCGCGGCTCAGTTCGCCGCGCATGGCGCCTTCGCACAGCACCAGGATGCGGTCGGAGATGCCCATCACTTCCATCAGGTCGCTGGACACCACGATCACCGCGATGCCGCTGGCGGCCAGGTTGTGGATGATCTGGTAGATCTCGGCCTTGGCGCCGATGTCGATGCCGCGGGTGGGCTCGTCGAGCAGCAGGACCTTCATCGGCATCGACAGCCAGCGACCGAGAATCGCCTTCTGTTGATTGCCGCCGGACAGGAACTTGATCTGTTGCCCGGCGTGGGGCGTCTTCACCTTGAGCGCCTTGATCTGCTTGTCGGCGTTGGTCTTTTCCCAGAGGCCGCGGATCAGGCAGCCGAAACCGGAATGGGCGCCGCGGGCACTGATGTTGATGTTCTCGGCGACGCTGCCCAGGGGGATGATGCCCTCCTTCTTGCGGTCTTCCGGACACAGCAAAATGCCGGCAGCGATGGCATCCCGTGGCGACTGCAACTTGAGCTCATGCCCGCGCAGCTCCAGGCGCCCGGCGCTGTTGCGCTCCAGGCCGCTGAGCAGGCGAAACAGCTCCGTGCGACCGGCGCCGACCAGGCCGAACAAGCCCAGAATCTCGCCTTTGTGCGCCTCGAAACTCACCGGCTCGCGCAAACCCGGGCCGAGCAGCCCGTCGACTTTCAACGCCACGGCACCGCGCGGGCGCGAGCGGTAGTCGTAGATGTCCTGAATATCCCGGCCGACCATGCAGGTGACCAGTTGATCGTGGGTCAGCTCGCTCATGTCCTCGAAGGTGCGCACGTAGCGACCGTCCTTGAACACCGTCACCGCGTTGCAGATGCGGAACACTTCTTCCATGCGGTGGGAGACGTACAGCACCACTTTGCCTTCATCGCGCAGGCGACCGATGATCGCCATCAAGCGATCGATCTCCCGCGCCGACAGGCTGCTGGTGGGTTCGTCGAAGGCGATCACATGGGCGCCGCGGGACAGGGCCTTGGCGATTTCCACCAGTTGCCGTTGGCCGAGGGACAGGCGCCCGACTTTCTCCTGCGGATCGATTTCGTCGGCCAGGCCCTTGAGGCAGGCCAGCGCCTGCTGACGCAGGAGGCGCCGATTGATCAGGCCGAAACTGGCCGGCAGGTGACCGAGGAAAAGGTTTTCCGCGACGGTCATTTCCGGCACCAGGTGCAGTTCCTGGTGGATCACGGCCACGCCACTGCCGATGCTGTCGGCGGTGGACTTGAAGACATGGGTCTGCTCGCCGATCTGCAGGTCGCCGCTGCTCGGGGTGTAGGCACCGCCGAGGATCTTGAGCAGGGTCGACTTGCCGGCGCCGTTCTCGCCCATCAGGGCATGGACCTGCCCCGGATGGGCGACGAAATGGATGTTGTCCAGCGCCTTCACGCCGGGAAAGGTCTTGCCGATCCCGTTGAAGCGCAAGCTGCCGCCAGAAGCGAAACCGGCCGGTTGTTGTAATTGTGTCTGCGCCATAACCACCTCTTTACACGAATCAGGCGGCCCCGTTGCCAGGGCCGCCGATGAAATCAACCGGCCTTCAGTTCCACAGGCCGATTTTTTCCAGTTCCTGCTTGAAGTTGTCGCGGGTGATCAGCGTCACGTCGTCCATGGCCGTGTATTTCGCCGGTTCTTTGCCGGTGGTGACCCACTCGTACATCATCGCGGCCGTGTTGTAGCCCTCGATGTGCGGGCTTGGCAGCATCGAACCATAGAAACCGCTGTTGGGTTTTTTCAGCTCGCCGATGGCGTCGGTGCCGTTGATGCCGATGCCGATCACGTTGGCTGCGGAGAAGCCGGCGCTTTCGGTGGCGCGCACGCCGCCCAGCACGGTGTTGTCGTTCATGCCGCCGATGATCAGGTTTTTCGCCGCGCCCGGCAGTTTCACCAGCGCCGAGTTGGTGGCGTCCATGCTGCCCGGTACGTCGAGGGTTTTCAGGGCCGCGAACAGGATGTGGTCCTTCGGCATCCCGGCGTCTTCCAGGGCCTTGACCGAACCGTCGGTGCGCTTCTTGCCGGTGTCGAGTTCGTTGTAGGTGTTGATCACCGCGTAGGTGTCTTTCCAGTCCCAGTTACGTTTTTTCGCTTCGGTGGCCATGGCGGCCCCTTGCTTCTGGCCGACTTCGAACGCAGCCATGCCCAGGTAAGGAACCTCTTCCATGAACTTGCCGCTGGCGTCGACGAAACGGTCGTCCACGGCAATCACTTTCAAGCCGTTGAGCTTGGCCTTGGCCATGATCGCCGGGCCCAGGGAAACGTCTGGCGGGCAGATCACGAAGCCCTTGGCGCCGTTGGCCGCCAGGCTGTCGATGGCCGAGAGGGTTTTCTCGCCGTCAGGCACGGCGATCTTGATCAGGGTGAAGCCCTTCTCTTTACCGGCCTTTTCGGCGAACGCCCATTCGGTCTGGAACCAGGGCTCTTCCGCCTGCTTGACGAGAAAACCGATTTTCACTTCTTCGGCGGCCAGCAGCGTACTGCTCAGGCTGACCGCAGAGACCGCCAGAGCGGCACAGCACAGGGAACGTAGGGCATGTCGACGATTCATAAGCTGACTCCTTGTTATTTTTTTGAGCATTCTTTGAAAAGCGGTGAATCCGTATTACTAATAGTCATATCGTATGATGATTGGATTTCAGGCGCAGTGATGCGCCTCAAATCCTCAACATTCAGTCGTGGTACATCACAGAGCGTCCGCCATCGATGGTGATGCATGAAGCGTTGATGAACGGCGCCTCGTCACTGGCCAGGAACACGGCAGTCATCGCCACCTCGATCGGCTGGCCGATCCGCCGTGGCGGGTGCAGGTCGTAGGCGCGCTGCCGCTCGGCGTGGGGGTCGGCAAAGCCGTTCCAGTAGTCGATGTTCAGTTGGGTCTCGATGTAGCCGGGCGCGATGGCGTTGACGCGAATGCCCTTGGGCGCGTATTCGATGCCCAGGGCCCGGGTCAGGCCGAGCAGGCCGTGTTTGGCCACCGGGTACGGGAAGCAGCCCGGAATGATGTGGCTGGAATGGGTGGAGGCGATGTTGATGATGCTGCCGACGCCCTGCTCGATCATCTGCGGCAACACTGCCTTGCAGCCGTACCAGGCGCCATCGAGGTCGATGGAAAAGCAGCGACGCCAATCCTCTTCGGTCATTTCCAGCGGGTCGCGGAACACGTTGACCCCGGCGCAATTGACCAGCACGTCAATACGACCGTGGCGCTCGACCGCTAGCCGGGCCATGACGTGCAGATCCTGCTGACAGGACACGTCGGCCTGGATCGCCAGCACGTCCGCCCCTTGTTCGCGCCAGCGCGCGGCAACCGCTTCGACTTTCTCACCCTGGATATCGCTGATGACCAGCCGGGCCTGCTGGCAGGCGAACGCCGCGACAATCGCCTCGCCGATGCCTTGGGCTGCGCCAGTCAGCAACACCACTTTGTTTTTCAAGCGCTCGCCTCTCGGCGGCTCGGCGACGGCCGGCAGTGACAGCGGCTTAGCCATGGGCCAGGCCTCCCGTTTCGTGCAGGCATGCCGAAAGCGGAGCAGCCAAGGCAGTCCGGTTGAGCATCAAGGAGCGGGAAACAGGCGGGCGCGAAAAGGTTTCAGCACCTGATTGGTCTGAAACATGGGCAGCCCACGGAAATGCGGGGGTGTATCGCTGCATCACTTCACCTGTTTTGTTTTTTTAAGTGTGAGTGCGTGTAACTGAGCGTGGAACGATGGTGCCGACTATAAACCCGAGCACCAAACAATCTCAATATATAATTTTGCATCCCATATTTAGGGATTTAACCCGCAAAGCGCGTACAGAGTTTTCCAGGGACATCGACACGAATGGCCAGTACGGCGCCGTCCAACGGATGATTCAGAGGGCTGGCGGCGCTGGTGATGTACAGGGTTTTCAGGTCGCTATCACCGAACACACAACTGGTGGGGCGGCTGACCGGCAGCTCGATGATCCGATCGACCTGGCCGTCGGGCGTGAGCCTGAGCAGACAACTGCCGTCCCATCGGGCGTTCCAGATATACCCTTCGGCGTCCATGGCCGAACCGTCCGGACCACCGCGCCCGTGTGGACCGAACCAGGGCTGTGCCGGTTCGAGGCTGCCGTCGGTGCGGATGAAATGCCGATACAGCGTGCCGTCCAGGCTGTCGCCGAAATGCACACAGGTGCCGTCATCGCTCCACAGCAACGTGTTGGGAATGCCCAGGCCTCGCAGCAGAGGCGTCACCCGCGCATCGCGGTCGACGCGGAACAGCCCGCCGGAACGTCGTTCGATGGGCAAATCCTCGCCCTGCTCGCCGATGTTGTTTTGCATGGTGCCGAGCCAGAGCCGGCCCTGGGCGTCGCAGCGGGCTTCGTTGCCGCGGTTGCCCGGTTGCGGGTCGGCGACGCAGAGCAGGGTCAGGCGTGGGTCGAGCCCTGGAGATTCCAGGTCGAGTCGATAGACGCCACTGCTCAAGGTCACCAGCGCATCGCCACTGGCGCAGGGGATGAACGCCGACACGTGTTCCGGCATCTGCCAGATCTGCACGTTGGCGCCGATCAGCCGCAGCGCTTGCCTGCCGGCGATGTCCACCCAATACAGCGCCTGGGTGGGGGTGTCCCAGAATGGGCCCTCGCCCAGTTTTGCGCGGTGTTCGGTGACGGCGGTGAATGTCATGAAGCCTCCTGCCTGGTTCTTGTTTTTGTGGGAGCGGGTTTGCTCGCAAAAGCGCTGTATCAGGTAAACGATGTGTCGAATGGGATGACGCCTTCGCGAGCAAGCCCGCTCCCACAGGGGTTTTGTGTCAGCTGACTTTTTTACCGGCCATGAATTGCGGGTAGTAGCGTTTGATCGCCAGGTCAGCGTTGTCGATCAGGGTCATGCAGGCCCACACGCCCCGCGCGGCATCCCGGGCGGCAATGGCTTCGGCCATGTCCTTGTGAATCGGCAGGGTGCGGCGCAGTTCGTCGGGGTCGGCGGCGGACACTTCGAAGCACACCGCCAGCAGCGCGCCGAGGGCCGGGACCATTTGTTCAATGAATTGGTTGTGGCTGGCGGCGAGGATGCACTCGTGGAAGATCTGGTCGGCGCGGTTGTAATCGATGCCGCTGTCCACTGCCCGCTCCAGCGCGTTGCAGGCCAACAGGATCGCGTCCACCTGTTCGGCGGTGGCGCGCTCACAGGCCCAGCGCACGGCCATCGGTTCGATGGTGCGGCGCAGATCGAGCAAGTCATCGACGAAGTTTTCCGGCAGCCCGCCCCGGGACAGCCAGCCCACCACTTGTGGATCGAAGAGGTTCCAGCGTCGCACCGGCAATACACGGGTGCCGACCTTCGGCCCGACTTCGAGCATGCCCTTGGCAACCAGGGTTTTGATGGCTTCGCGAATGACCGTGCGGCTAACGCCCAGTTGTTCGCCTAGATCGGCTTCGACCTTGAGGCACTCGCCCGGCCTGGCCTGGCCGGTGGCGATCCAGCAACCGAGCCAATCGACGGTCGACGCGTGAAAACTGCTGGACATGGACACCCTCAGAGCGGTTCGCTGTGGAGGCTCACGCTAATCATCACATGATTGGGTGTCAATTGGATTTTGCGAAAATACGCAGATCGAATGTGGGAGCGGGCTTGCTCGCGAAAGCGGTGTGTCAGTCGATCATCATGGTGACTGATACACCGCTTTCGCGAGCAAGCCCGCTCCCACAAAGGTTATGCGTCGGGTTCGAGGCCGATGGGGAAGAATTCGCCGCCGCTCCACACGCCCAACCAGCGTTGGCCGTCGATCTCACGGCTCACCGCCAGTTCCACCAGTTGGTAGAACACATTGCGGTGGATCAACGCTTCGAGGTTGGTGCGCACGTGCACATAAGGCGCAGGTTCCTGGGTGTCGGGATCAATCATCACGCGAATCGGGTGTTCGGCGCCGGCTTCGGTAGCCTCGTCGACGTTGGTGGTAAAGCGCAGGACCTGGCTGTCGCCCTCGCCTTCCACCTCGACGGCAATCGCCACGAAGGGTGCATCGTCGACCTTGATGCCGACCTTTTCGACCGGGGTGATGAGGAAATAGTCGTCGCCGTCGCGGCGGATGATGGTGGAGAACAGCTTGACCATCGGCTTGCGCCCGATCGGCGTACCCAAGTAGTACCAGGTGCCGTCGCGGGCGATGCGCATGTCGATGTCGCCGCAGAAATCCGGGTTCCACAGGTGGACCGGCGGCAAGCCTTTGGTCTTGGGGATTTGCCCCAGCAGGTCGTTGGCTTTTTGCGGGCCACTCATGGCGTTCTCCTTGGATTACTGGTCGCTGAGCCCCAGCAGGCTGCGAGCGTACTGCTCAAGCGGCGGGCCCATCAGGTCTTCTGGCTTTTCATCGTGGAACGTCAGTAAACCGCCACGACTCTTGATACGTGCAGTATCAATCAAATACTGGGTGCTGGTCTCGATCAACATGATCTGGATCACGCCGGTGTCGACGCCCAGGCGATCCACTGCCTCTTGATCCAGCCATTCGTCCGAGTTGCCGATGCGATCATCGGACTTGGCGAAACGGGTGTAGAGCAGGTAATGGGCACCGGCGGAACGGGCTTCACTCATGGCCTGGTCCAGGCCTTCCGGCGCCCGCGCGCGGCGGACCATCGGGAAGTATTCGATGAAACCGTCGAAGGCGACTTCGGCAATGACATTGGGACGTGGGTAAACGGCGCTGCCCGGCGGCGCGAAGGCGCCTTGGGCGATGTAGACGAACGAGTCTGGCTGAATGCGCAGATTGTTCACACGGCGGCTGTCGCTGTGATCCAGCAGACCCGCGTCGCTCATGTGATAGCGAGTCCCTTCGGCCATATCGCTGACATTCATGCAGCCGCCAAGCGCCAAAACGGCCAGCAGCAAAACCAGGCTACGCATCCTATCCTCCAGTGGCCGGTGTCGGAAAACCGGCGAATGGCCGTTGGATGCAGCTTTTGCGCCAGTCCTGAGAACAGGGGTTTTTCCAAATTGATAGCGCTGCCTTTGTGGCGATGGAGCTTGCCCCCTCGCCACAAAGGCCAGATCAGCCGCCGATGATTTTCATGACGGTCGCGCCGCCGGAGAACGCCACTTCCTGTTTGTCGCCCAAGGCTTTCACCAGCAGGCGCTGCAGCGCAGGCAGTGCCTGATGACGCGGCTTGTCCAGCAGATCACCGACGTAGTGACGGTTGCTTGATGACAGACAGCCATGCAGCCATCCGGTGGAGGAGAGGCGCAAGCGCGAACAGGTCCGGCAGAACGGCACACTTTCGTTGGCGATCACGCCGAAATACCCGCGCCCCGGAATCTCGTAGCGCACTGCCGTGGCATCGACCGGCGCATTGGCTTGCAGGTATTCGTGGCGCTCACCGATCAGGCTCAGCAGTTGTTGAAGGCTGACGAACTGTTGCAGGAAGGCGTTGGAGTCGCTGGCCAGGTGGCCCATGCGCATCAGTTCAATGAAGCGCAGTTCATAGCCGCGCTCCAGGCAGTAATCCAGCAGCGGCATTACCTGGTCGAGGTTTTGACCGCGCAGCGGCACCATGTTGACCTTGATCTTCATACCGGCTGCGCGGGCCTGTTCCATGCCATCGAGCACCGTCGCCAGATCGCCGCCACGGGCAATGCTGCGAAACGCACTGGCGTCCAGGGTATCGAGGGAAACGTTGATGCGCCGAATGCCGGCATTGACCAGAAGTGGCAGCTTTTTGGCCAACAATTGGCCGTTGGTGGTGAGGCTGATGTCCTCCAGGCCCATCTGCCCGACTGCGGTCATGAAGGTTTCGAGTTTAGGGCTGACCAGCGGCTCGCCACCGGTGATGCGCAAACGCTCGATGCCGGCGGCTTCGATCAGATAGGCCACGCCGCGAGCCATGGCCTCGGCCGACAACTCATCCTGCGCCGCCACCAGCCGCTTGCCGTTGGGCACGCAGTAGGTACAGGCGTAGTTGCAGGCTGAGGTCAGGCTGACACGCAAGTTGCGAAAACGCCTGCCTTGACGGTCGACGATCATGATGACTCCGGCGGAAGACTGTTTGGATCGCTAAAACTTGACTCACAATTCAAGTTTTAGCAAGTCCCATACCTGAGTATATTCCTGCGGCACTTCGCCATGTAGCTAAATCATGGCGAAATCAGGCAGCTGAATGACTCAGCTGCTCGGAGTGTCGGTGTCGCGTTTGCGCTTGTTGCCCATGCGTACGCCGATGTCCATCAGGAACTGGAAGAAGCCTTCCTGATCTTCCAGCACATTGCTCCAGAACGGCGAGTGATACAGCGCCACGGCACCGTGCACCAATGCCCAGGATGCGCAGTAGTGGAAGTATGGCGGTACGTCTTCAAGCTTGCCTTCGCTGATCCGGCCCTTGATCAGCAGGGTCAGGCGTTCGAAGTTGGAGGCGCGGATCTTGTGCAGCTCCTCGATCATCTCCGGAACCTGATTGCCCTTGACGACCTTTTCTTCCAGGCGATCGAACAAGCGATAACGTTGCGGATCGCGCATGCGGAATTCGAAATAGGCGCGGGACAGGGCTTCCTTGTCCTTGTCGACGTCGGCCGAATGCAACAGCTCGTTCAAATCGCGCTCGTAGTCGAGCATCAGGCGCAGGTAGATCTCGGCCTTGGACTTGAAGTGTTTGTAGATTGTGCCTTTGCCGATACCGACGGCATCAGCAATCATCTCGACGGTGACACTGTCTTCACCTTGTTCGAGGAACAGCTTGAGCGCGGTATCGAGAATTTCTTGCTCGCGGCGACGAAACTCACGGACCTTACGAGGTTCTTTATGCATAAGAAAAGGTCTGTAGGGGTCAAAATTCGAAGCCGCGTATTATGCCTAAATTACGCAAAAATGCACGGATCATCCGACCATATCTGTGTTTCTTGAGTATTTCCTGCACGGTCGGCGGTTGATGAGAACTCTTCTGAAGCGGCCGTATTCCAAATTTGTTTAAAAACGGCGGCTGACAAACTGGACTGGCTGAAATACTGATCAATACTTGAACTGTCGGCGGGGCATCTCCCCCAAGTGCTACGCCGATATTGGTACCAACGGACCGCGTACCATTGTTTTACTCCTAATGGTCTTAACCCGGATTCACCCCCCAGAACCCGGGTTTTTTTTGCCTGCGATTTAACCCTTCACATGAGCCAGCGGGAACAGACGCTTGAAGTTTTCCGTGGTCTGCTCGGCAAAGCGCTCGTAGGACTCACCGCGCAACATCGCCAGAAACTCTGCCACTTCCCGCACATACTGCGGCAGGTTCGGTTTGCCACGATGCGGAATCGGTGCCAGGTACGGCGAATCGGTTTCCACCAGCAATCGATCGGCTGGCACCTTGCTCGCCACATCGCGCAGCGCATCGGCATTGCGGAAGGTGACGATGCCAGACAAGGAAATGTAATACCCCATGTCCAGCGCGGCCTTGGCCATGTCCCAGTCCTCGGTGAAGCAATGCAGCACGCCGGCCTGGGGCAACGCCGCCTCACGCAGCAGGTTCAGGGTATCGGCGCGGGCGCCACGGGTGTGGATGATCACCGGTTTGCCGGTCTGCTGCGCGGCCTCCAGATGCAGCCTGAAGGACGCCTGCTGCAACTGGGCCGCTTCGGGCTCGTAGTGGTAGTCCAGGCCGGTTTCGCCGATCGCCACCACACGCGGGTGATTGAGTTCATGCAGCAGCCAGTCCAGCGCCGGTGCCGCACCGGGCTGTACATCCAGCGGATGCACGCCCACCGAGCAGTCGACATCGTCATAACGCTCGGCCAGGGCTTTGACGTCGGCGGCATTGTCGGCGCTGACGCCGATACACAGAAAGTGCCCTACCCCGCGCTGACGCGCCGCATCGAGTGCGGCATCCAGGGAGCCGTCGTGGGCGGCGAGGTCGAGGCGATCAAGGTGGCAATGGGAATCTACGAGCATAAAAGGGCTGCAACTTACATCGTATGAGTAGGACGGTCGGACTTCAGGGCTCCGGCCAGATGGGTTTCGATGCGACTGAGCGCAGTGTTGTCGCCGTCATTGAACTGCACGCCGACCCCGGCGGCGCGGTTGCCCTGGGCACCTTTGGGGGTGATCCAGGTGACTTTGCCGGCCACCGGGATCTTTTCCGGCTCGTCGAACAAGTGCAGCAACATGAACACCTCATCGCCCAACCTGTAGCTCTTGTTGGTCGGGATGAACAGGCCGCCATTCTTGATGAACGGCATGTAGGCCGCGTAAAGCACGGATTTGTCCTTGATGGTCAGGGACAAAATCCCGTTGCGTGGCCCCGGACTGACAGATTCATTCATGCTGACCTCCCCTGCTGTTTCCCAGAGTCTAGGCCCAGACGGCTATCTCTGGGTAGGCAACGATGCCCATTGCACCAGTAATGCCTCAAGCAACAACACCCGGTTGAGGTTGGCCTTGCTCAATACTTTCTGGCGCTGGGCGAGGATCCAGTCTTGAATGGCGAGGACTTTGTCCTGGGCGGTTTTCTGCGCCAGGTACTGAACGACCTTGCGCATGTCCATCAGGCCCAACCCCTCTTCATCCTGGGTGAGTTGATAGCGCAGGATCAGGCTCGACCAGTCGCAGAACCAGTCGAACAGCAGCAGCAACGGAATCGCATTCCAGCCTTCAGCCAGCTGCGTTGGCGATTGTTGCTGCTTGAGCAGTTTCTTTACGCCGTCGACCACCAGTGCCCGCTGCTCACGCACCCCTTGGGCCTGCAGGTTGACGGCGGCCAGCGGCGAACCGGCGGCCAGGGTCAGCAGCTCGACGCGCTCGTCTTCCGAGCAGTCCGGCAATGATTTGGCCAGCCACGCCAGGCTCATGGCCTCGCTCGGCAGCGGGCAAGCCTGCTGCACGCACCGGCTCTTGATGGTTGGCAACAGGCGGCTGGGTTGATGGCTGACCAGCAGCAGCACCGTGTCGCCGGAGGGCTCTTCAAGGCTCTTGAGCAGCGCGTTGGCGGCGTTGATGTTCATCGACTCGACCGGCTCGATCAGCACCACCTTACGCCCGCCCAACTGCGCGGTCTGCACCACGAAGCTGACCAGGTCGCGAACCTGATCGACCTTGATCGCCTTGTCGGCTTCTTCCGGTTCCAGAATGTAGTTGTCGGGGTGACTGCCGGCCTTGAGCAGCAGGCAGGACTTGCATTCACCACAGGCGTTTTGCGCGACAGGGCGCTGGCACAGCAGGAGGGCCATCAGACGCTCGGCCAACGCCCGCTTGCCGATCCCGGCCGGGCCATGCAGCAGATAGGCGTGGGCGTGCTGGGTACGACCTGCCAGTTGCTGCCAGAGGCTGTCCTGCCAAGGATAGGCTTCAGCCACGGGCCAACTCCAGCAGGCGTGGCAACAGGGCATCCAGCGATTGCTGAACCTGGGCCAGTGGTTGTGCCGCGTCGATCAGCTCATAGCGCGCGGGCTCGGCCGCCGCGCGCTTGAGAAAGGCCCTGCGCACCGCATCGAAAAAGGTCCGGCCCTCGAGCTCGAATCGATCCAGGCGTCCACGGGCGCTGGCGCGGGCCAGGCCCACTTCCACCGGAAGGTCGAAAATCAACGTCAGGTCAGGCCGCAGATCGCCCTGAACGAAAGCTTCCAGAGCCTCGATACGCTCCAGTGACAGGCCGCGGCCACCGCCCTGATAGGCGTAGGTCGAGTCGGTAAAACGGTCGCACAGGACCACCGCGCCACGGGCCAATGCCGGGCGAATCACCTCGGCCAGATGCTGGGCGCGAGCGGCGAACACCAACAACAATTCGGTATCGGCATTCATCACCTCATCGACCGGCGCCAGCAACACCTCGCGGATGCGTTCGGCCAATGGCGTGCCACCCGGCTCGCGCGTCAGCACGACCTCGATACCCGCGGCGCGCAGGCGCTCGGCGAGGTATTCGCGGTTGGTGCTCTTGCCGGCGCCTTCCGGGCCTTCCAGGGTAATAAACAAGCCAGTCACAGGCAGTCCTTAGTCAGAGTCATTGCGGGCTTTGCGATGCGTTCGGTTCCGGCTCGGGTGCAGGCGCCGGCGCTTGCGGCTGTACCGGCGGCAGAACGTCGGGCGCGGGATTGGGCGAAGCTGCCGGGATCGGTGCCTCATCCGGCCGGGCCTGAGCATCCGGCGCTTGCGGGTCGGCAGCCGGGGCCTGTGCAGCCTGGGTGCCATTGACCGGCGCAGGGCTGGAACGATAGTCAGCGCGACGCTTGAGCTGGAATTCGCGCACGGCGTTGTTGTGGGCGTCCAGGTCATCGGAGAACACGTGACTGCCATCTCCCCGCGCCACGAAGTAAAGGCTGTTGCCGGCCATTGGATTGAGCGCGGCGTGAATGGCCTCGCGACCGACCATCGCAATCGGGGTCGGCGGCAGGCCAGCGATCACATAGGTGTTGTAGGGCGTCGGTTCTTTGAGGTGCGCGCGGGTCAATTTGCCGCTGTAGCGATCACCCAGGCCATAGATGACCGTCGGATCGGTCTGCAAGAGCATGCCGATCGCCATGCGCCGCACGAATACCCCGGCAATCTGCCCACGCTCCTGAGGCACGCCCGTTTCCTTCTCCACCAGCGAGGCCATGATCAAGGCTTGATAGGGTTCGGTATACGGAGCATCAGCGGCGCGCTGGCTCCACTCCTTGGCCAGGACGTCCTCGAGACGCTCGTAGGCGGTTTTCAGCAGCTCGGCATCGCTCATGCCCCGCACGAAGCGGTAGGTGTCCGGGAAGAAACGCCCTTCAGGGAACATCCCGGGATGACCGAGCCTGTCCATGACCTGGCTGTCGCTCAACGTATCGAGGGTGTGTTCCAGCTTCTCTTCCTTGGCCAGGGCAGCGCGGACCTGCCGGAAATTCCAGCCTTCGACCAGGGTCACGCTGTACTGGACCATTTCCCCACGCTTCCACAGATCGATCAGACCTTCGACGGTCATGCCGGGCAGCATGCGGTACTCACCGCTGTGCAGGGGTTGCCTGGGCAGATTGAAGCGCCAGTAAACGCGCAACCAGAAGGAGTCTTTGATGAGGCCGTCGGCTTCGAGTCGCAGGAAGGTGCGATTGGGCGTGGTGCCCTTGGGTACGTCCAGCAGTTCTTCCTGGGTGATGTTCAGCGGCTGCACCAGCGCCGAATGAATTTTCCAGGCCGAAGCGCCCAACATCAGCCCCGCCAGAACCAGTCCGGTTTCCAGCAGCAGCAAGAATTTACGTCTCACGTATCAAGCATCCAGTAGCGCGTGGGCAATGGTTTGGAGTTTACGGGTGAGCGGGCCAACCGGCCAGCGAGTTGCAGCATAGGCATGCACCGGCCACACGCCATACACACTGTTGCAGACAAAGACTTCATCGGCCTGCTGCAGCTGTTCGAGGGTGATATCAGTGACGTGCGTGGGAATGCCCAGAGACTCGGCCTGAAACAATAATTCGGCACGCATCACGCCTTCCACGCCACAACGCGTCAGATCCGCGGTGATCAACCCGCCATCGCGCACCAGGAACAGGTTACTGAACACACCTTCAATCACTCGTCCTTGCTGATCGAGCATCAAGCCTTCGGCATGGTCGCTGTCTTGCCATTCGGCGCGGGCCATCACTTGCTCCAGGCGGTTCAAGTGCTTGAGACCGGCGAGCAGCGGCTGGATGGAAAGTCGCGTGGTGCAGGGGAACAGGCGAATGCCTTGCACCCGATGGGCGACCGGGTATGCCGCAGGAGGATTACCCGACAGGATACGACGAGCCTGGGCCGAGGGGTCAAATGCGTAGCCTCGCAGGCTGTCGCCGCGGGTCACGATCAGTTTGAGCACGCCCTCTTCCAGTTCAGCGGCGTAGGTCACTAGCTCCTCGACCACCGCCTCATGATCGAGGTTGAGCGCCAACCGCTGGCAGCCCCTGGCCAAACGCATCAGGTGCCGATCCAACAGTATCGGAAAGCCGTCACGCACGGCGATGGTCTCGAAAAGTCCGTCGCCGTACGCCAGGCCGCGATCCTTCAGCGACAGCGCGTCAGCTGGTTGACCGTCGACCCAGGTGTCCATCAGCCTGCGAACCGACGGAACACCAGCGAGCCGTTGGTGCCGCCAAAACCGAAGGAGTTGGACAGGACCACATCGATATCCATTTGGCGCGCAGTGTGCGGCACAAAATCGAGATCGCAGCCTTCATCCGGCTCATCGAGGTTGATGGTCGGCGGCGCGACCTGGCTGTTGATCGCCAGCACGCTGAAGATTGCCTCCACCGCGCCTGCCGCACCCAACAGGTGACCGGTCATGGACTTGGTGGAGCTGACCGCCAGCTTGTAGGCGTGATCACCGAACACCGACTTGATCGCCTGGGCTTCAGCGAGGTCGCCGGCCGGGGTCGAGGTGCCGTGGGCGTTGATGTATTGGACTTGATCGCCATTGATCTTCGCGTCGCGCAGCGCATTGGTGATGCAACGGGCAGCGCCCGCACCATCGGCCGGTGGCGAAGTCATATGGTAGGCGTCGCCACTGGTACCGAAGCCGATCAACTCGGCGTAGATGGTGGCACCACGGGCCCTGGCGTGTTCCAGCTCTTCCAGAACCAGCGCACCGGCGCCATCGGACAGCACGAAGCCGTCACGGCCCTTGTCCCATGGACGGCTGGCGCGGGTCGGCTCGTCGTTGCGGGTCGACAGTGCGCGGGAGGCACCGAAGCCACCCATGCCCAGACCGCAGGCAGCCATCTCGGCACCGCCGGCAATCATTACGTCGGCTTCGTCGTACATGATGTTGCGCGCCGCCATGCCAATGCAGTGCGTACCGGTGGTACAGGCTGTGGCAATGGCGTAGTTAGGCCCCTGTGCACCCAGATGGATGGACAGGAAACCGGAAATCATATTGATGATCGAGCCGGGCACGAAAAACGGAGAAATCCGTCGTGGACCGGTCTCGTGCAGCGTGCGGCTGGTTTCTTCGATATTGGTCAGACCGCCAATACCCGACCCCATGGCCACGCCGATGCGCTCACGGTTGGCGTCGGTGACTTCCAGACCGGCGTTGCGTACTGCCTGAAAGCCTGCGGCCAGACCGTACTGAATGAACAGGTCGAGTTTGCGAGCTTCCTTGACCGACAGGTATTCCTCGACATTGAAGCCCTTTACCGAGCCGCCAAAACGGGTGGAATAGGCAGAAAGGTCGGTGTGTTCGATCAGACCAATGCCACTGCGGCCAGCCAGAATGCCCTGCCAACTGCTTGGCACATCCGTGCCCAGTGGCGACAACATACCCATACCGGTGACTACGACGCGTCTACGCGACACAGCACTCTCCTTTTTTCAAATGACGACTTTGCATCAGGCCTAAAGAAAAAACCGCACGCCATAGGCAGTGCGGTTTTTCCATGACAGCGAGCAACGATTACAAACTATTACGCCTGGTGCGTAGTAACGTAGTCGATTGCAGCTTGTACAGTAGTGATCTTTTCAGCTTCTTCGTCAGGGATTTCGGTCTCGAATTCCTCTTCCAGAGCCATCACCAGCTCAACGGTGTCAAGGGAGTCAGCACCCAGGTCTTCAACGAAGGAAGCGGTGTTGACCACTTCTTCTTCTTTAACGCCCAGTTGCTCGGCAACGATTTTCTTGACGCGCTCTTCGATGGTGCTCATACCTTGTTTTCACTCCTAATGGACAAATTCAGGCAGCTGGCCAGTGGGTAAGTGTATAGAAAGCCTTTTCAGTTTTTCAACTGAAAGCTTCACTCCTCAAACCCTGCAGCCCTCTGCCTATAAATAGATTGCAGCTTTATAACGGATTTTAGACAGCTCGTATGACATTTTTTTGAAGCAATCCGTCACATTTAACCTACATGTACATCCCGCCGTTCACCGGGATTGTAGCCCCAGTCACGTAAGCCGCACCGTCGGATGCAAGAAAAGCGACCACAGACGCGATCTCTTGAGCTTGACCCAGACGGCCCAGCGGAATTTGCGTCTGCAAGGCTTCACGCTGTGCCTCGGGCAGTTCGCGGGTCATATCGGTGTCGATGAACCCTGGGGTCACCGAGTTTACCGTAATCGAACGCGAACCGACTTCACGCGCCAGAGCACGGCTGAAACCTTCCAGGCCGGCCTTGGCGGCAGCGTAGTTTACTTGGCCTGCGTTGCCCATGGCACCCACAACCGAGCCAATACTGATAATTCGTCCCCAGCGGGCCTTGGTCATGCCGCGCAAAACGCCCTTGGACAGGCGGAACAGACTGTTCAGGTTGGTATCGACAACGTCATGCCACTCGTCGTCTTTCATGCGCATCATCAGGTTATCGCGGGTGATACCGGCATTGTTGACCAGGATCGCCGGCGCACCGAACTGCTCCTGAATGCTCGCCAGCACCGCCGCAACGGACTCGTCGCTGGTGACGTTGAGTTCAAGGCCGGTGCCCTGAATGCCGTTTTCCTTCAGGGTGGCGGCGATGCGCTCTGCACCCGAGGCCGAGGTCGCGGTGCCGACAACGATGGCACCCTGACGACCCAGTTCCAGGGCGATAGCCTGGCCGATACCGCGGCTGGCACCGGTAACCAGTGCAACTTTACCTTGCAGACTCATGCAAGCTTCTCCTGATTCAGGCCAGCGCTGCGCGTGCGGCAGCGAAAGCATCTGGGGTATTGAGGTTGGATGTCGATACGCCATCGGCGCAGCGTTTGTTCAGGCCGGCAAGCACTTTGCCCGGGCCGCATTCGACCAGGCTGGTCGCGCCCTTGGCGGCCAGCGCCTGGACCGACTCGACCCAGCGTACTGGCTTGTAGAGCTGCTCGAGCAGATCACGCTTGAGGGTTTCCAGATCCGCGGGCACTTCGGCGCTGACGTTCTGTACGACAGGAATCTGTGGCACTTGCCAGTCGATGGCGGCGATCGATTCGGCGAAACGCTCGGCGGCCGGACGCATCAGCTCGCAATGGGACGGTACGCTGACCGGCAACGGCATGGCGCGTTTTGCACCCCGGGCCTTGCAGCCCTCGATGGCGCGCTCGACCGCAGCCTTGGCACCGGCGATCACCACCTGGCCCGGGGAGTTGAAGTTGACCGCGCTGACCACTTCGCCTTGCGCTGCTTCGGCACAGGCGGCCAGCACGTCGGCATCTTCCAGACCGAGGATCGCGGCCATGCCGCCCTGCCCGGCCGGAACAGCCTCTTGCATCAGCTTGCCACGGGTCTCGACCAGCTTCACCGCGTCGCCCAGGCTCAGACTGCCGGCTGCGACCAGCGCGCTGTATTCACCCAGGCTGTGACCGGCAACATACGCCGGTCGCGCACCGCCTTGCGCCAGCCACAGGCGCCACAGGGCGATCGAGGCCGTCAGAATGGCAGGTTGGGTTTTATCGGTTTGATTGAGTTGCTCTTCCGGCCCTTGCTGGGTCAGAGCCCACAGGTCATAGCCCAGGGCAGCAGAAGCTTCTTTGAAGGTTTCGAGGACAATCGGATGTTGCGCGCCCAACTCGGCCAGCATGCCGAGGGACTGCGAACCCTGTCCCGGAAAGACGAATGCGAGGGAAGCAGACATGTAACAAGCCCCTAATGATCTTGTCGTCGGAGAATTGGTGTCCCGCAGTGGGGACACAAGAAACTGACAGTTGGATGGCCCATTGAACTGAGCGGTCACATTTAAGCATTGTCCGACGAAAACGCCTAAAGCAACAAATCCTCCAGACGACCGTGAATACGTTCCGGGAGGTTTTCCTGTATCTCGATCAATGCACGGGAAATCGCACTCTGAAAGCCCTGCACCCCGGCAGAACCATGGCTTTTCACGACAATGCCCTGCAATCCGAGGAAGCTCGCACCGTTATGCCGCGCTGGCGCCAGATCGGCTTGCAATCGTTTCATCAGCGGCAAGGCCAATGCGCCGACCATGCGCGACGGCAGGCTTTTCTTGAACAACGCCTCGATGCGCCCGGCAATCATGGTGGCCAGACCCTCGCTGGACTTGAGCAGGATATTGCCGACAAAGCCGTCACACACCACTACATCCGCCTCGCCGCGGTACAGACCATCACCCTCGACAAAGCCTATGTAGTTGATGCCTCGGGCCGCCTGCAACAAAGTGGCGGCCAGCTTGACCTGCTGATTGCCCTTGATGTCTTCGGTGCCGATATTGAGCAAGGCTACACGGGGACGGACAATGCCAAGGGTTTCAGCGGCGACCGAGCCCATGACTGCAAACTGCAACAGATGCTCGGCGCTGCAATCGACGTTGGCGCCCAGGTCGAGCAACTGGCAATAGCCCTTTTGCGTCGGGATCGCCGCGACCATCGCCGGCCTGTCGATGCCTGGCAACGTCTTGAGCACGAATCGCGACAGCGCCATCAACGCCCCGGTATTGCCGGCACTGACACAGGCCTGGACCTTGCCGTCGCGCAACAACTCCAGTGCCACGCGCATGGATGAATCAGGCTTGCCACGCAGGGCCTGCGAAGGCTTTTCATCCATGGTGATGACTTCTGAAGCCGGCGTTATCGACAGGCGCGCGCGATCCACGGCCGATTGGCCAGCGATCAATTCTTCAAGTAAGGAGGGTTGACCGACGAGGGTCAGGTGCAGCGAGGGGGTAGCAGACAGGCAAGCGATACTGGCCTGGACAATGCTGCGGGGACCGAAGTCCCCGCCCATTGCGTCAATCGCGATGACTTGAGCGGACAAGTGATTACTCGTCAGCGCCCTTGTCGATCACTTTACGGCCACGGTATACGCCTTCTGGCGATACGTGGTGACGCAGGTGAACTTCACCGGTGGTTTTTTCTACAGACAGGGTGCTAGCCTCGAGAGCGTCGTGCGAACGGCGCATGTCACGGGCAGAGCGGGATTTTTTGTTCTGCTGAACAGCCATAATTGATTAACTCCTAAACGTTTGGGTCACGCTTTAACTGCGCCAATACACTGAACGGGTTGGACCGCGTTACCTCGTCCTCGCTCGGTTCGGGCTCATCTGCTCCCGCCGGCTGCTGGCATTCTTCCGGATGATGAGCAGGCACAATGGGCAAGGCGAGCAGAAGCTCCTCCTCGATCAGTGACTGCAGATCCAATGGATCTTCGCCCAGTTCCAGCACGTCATAACCTTTCGGCAACGACTGGGTATTCGCACCCTCCTTCACCACAGCATAACTGCATTCGCTATGGATCGGCAGGGTGACCAGCTCAAGACAACGCTGGCAAACCATTTTGACTTCAGTGTCGATAAAGCTGTGAATTACCACAGATTTACGTTCATCTCGTTCAAAAACGAATTTAGCCTGCACCGTACCGACATTGTCGGAAAGCGGGTCGCAGAGTCTCTCCAAATCGGCCAGCAGCATTTCACCTTGAAGGGTGGTGCCACGGTCAGCCAATTTGCGCGGGTCAACGTGAGGTGGAATCGGGTCATTCAACATAGGCGAAGCATTATAGGGATGCCCCCGCCCATGTCAAAGGAAATTCAGCCCTGTCCGTCACTTGCAACGCTCCGCTAGAATCCACGCCTGCCTTTGGAGATGTGCATGCTGCCTTTATTACTCGCTTCCAGCTCTGTCTATCGCCGGGAATTGCTGGCCCGCCTGCGCCTGCCGTTCATCTGCAGCTCGCCTGATATCGATGAAAGCCACAGCCCAGGCGAATCTGCCGTTGATCTGGTCAAACGCCTCGCCGAGGAGAAGGCCCGGGCGCTGGCCGCCAGCCATGCCGCTCATCTGATCATTGGCTCCGACCAGGTCGCGGTGCTTGGCGACCGGATCATCGGCAAGCCCCATACCTTCGAAAAAGCCCGGGAACAACTGCTGGCCGCCAGTGGTGCCAGCGTGACATTCCTTACAGGCCTCGCCGTACTGAACAGCAAAACCGGCCATTGCCAGGTCGACTGCGTACCGTTCACGGTGCACATGCGCGAACTCGACAACGCCCGCATCGAACGCTACCTGCGCGCCGAACAACCCTATGACTGCGCTGGCAGCTTCAAAGCGGAAGGGCTGGGGGTCAGCCTGTTCCAGAGCACCGACGGCCCTGACGCCACCAGCCTGGTCGGCCTGCCGCTGATTCGCCTGGTCGACATGCTGTTGGCCGAAGGAGTCGAAATCCCCTGAGTGCCGCAGCCCTTTAACCCCTCAAAAAAAAACCGGCCACGAAGGCCGGCTTTTTTACAGCCCTGAAATCAACGCAATGACGGACCGCTGAACCCCATCCACATCGCCAGGTGCTCAGCCACACTGGCACCCAGCTTTTTCGAAAAGCGATCGAACGGCGATTCCTGAACGGTGAAATCCACCAGTTCCTTTTCGCCAATCACATCACGGGCGACCGAGCTGGCATTGCCCAGACCATCGATCAACCCCAGCGGCAGCGCCTGCTCACCGCTCCAGACCAGACCGGAGAACAGCTCCGGATGCTCCTTGTCCTTCAGGCGATCACCACGTCCCTGCTTGACGCTATTGATGAACTGCTTGTGCGTCGTGTCGAGCACGCCTTGCCAGAACGCCGTCTCTTCAGGCTTCTGCGGCTGGAAAGGATCAAGAAACGACTTGTGCTCGCCAGACGTATAAGTGCGGCGCTCGACGCCCAGCTTCTCCATGGTCCCGACAAAGCCGTAGCCGGCAGCTGTCACACCGATAGAGCCCACCAGACTCGCCTTGTCGGCATAAATCTGATCGGCGGCACTGGCGATGTAGTAAGCGCCGGAAGCGCCGAGATCGGAAATCACCGCGTACAGCTTGGTATCCGGGTGCAGACCACGCAGACGACGAATCTCGTCATAGACATAGCCCGACTGCACCGGGCTGCCGCCAGGGCTGTTGATACGCAGGATAACGCCCTTGACCTTGGTGTCCTCGAAAGCGGCTCGCAGGCTGCCGACGATATTGTCGGCGCTGGCCGGCTCCTTGTCGGCGATCATGCCGGTCACATCGATCAGCGCCGTATAGGTACCGCTGCGGGTGGCAGCCTTTTCCATGTCCATCAATGGCGAGAACAAGGCCAACGCGACAAACAGGTAAACAAACGTCAGCAGCTTGAAGAAAATCCCCCAGCGGCGGGAGCGACGCTGTTCCTGCACACTGGCCAGCAGGGTCTTTTCCAGCAGCTTCCAGCTTTTTTCGTCACCGTTCTCTGCGCTCGACTTGGCGGGCGCCTTCCATTCGTCGGTCATGCCATCTACCCCAGCAAAAACGTATTAAGCCTGCTGACTCAGCCAGGCATGCAATTCTGTAAAGCGATCAATGGCCAGCCGTGGCTCGAACAACTTCAGCGCTTCGATCGACTGAGCACCGTAGCTGACGGCCACCGAATCCATCCCGGCATTGCGCGCCATCTGCAAATCGAAGGACGAGTCACCGACCATCAGTGCCTGCTCCGGGCGGACCTCGCAGTGTGCCAGGATTTGCTCGAGCATCAGCGGATGCGGCTTGCTGGCGGTTTCATCCGCAGCACGGGTGATGTCGAAGTAATCTTCCCAGCCGTGGGACTTCAGCACACGATCCAGCCCGCGACGCGCCTTGCCCGTGGCGACTGCCAGATGGTAACCCTCGGCCCTGAAAGCCTCGAGCGACTCGACGACACCCTCGAACAACGGCGAAGGCACTGCCTCGGACGCGATGTAGTGGTCTGCATAGTGCTGACGAAACGCCACCAGCTCGGCATCGCCAATGTCGGGATACAGGGTCCGGATCGCCTCTGGCAACCCCAGACCGATGATGCCCTTGACGGCAAAATCATCGCGCAACTCAAAACCCGATCGCTCGGAAGCGACATGCATCGCCTCGACAATCCGACCAATGGAATCGGCCAACGTGCCATCCCAATCGAAGATCAACAGCTTGTAATCAGATGGGTGCACTCAGGCGCTCCACTGTTTTGGCCCACATCTCGTCGACCGGCGCCTGCAGTTTCAGCTCGCCACCATCGGGCAACGGCACGGTCAGCATGTAGGCGTGCAGGAACAGCCGCTTGCCGCCCAGATCGCGAATTTCCTTACTGAAATCGTCATCGCCATATTTGGTATCGCCGGCAATGCAGTGACCGGCATGCAAGGTATGGACACGTATCTGGTGAGTGCGGCCCGTGATCGGCTTCGCTTCAACCAGGGTGGCAAAGTCGCCGAAACGACGCAGGACCTTGAACACGGTCACCGATTCCTTGCCCTCCTCCTCATCGACTTCGACCATACGCTCGCCGGAGCGCAGATTGCTCTTGCCCAGCGCCGCGCGAACCTGCTTGATCGAGGATGCCCAATTGCCGCGAACCAGGGCCATGTAGCGCTTGTCGACGCCATCGCCGCGCAAGGCCGTGTGCAAGTGACGCAGCATGCTGCGCTTTTTGGCGATCATCAGCAGGCCGGAGGTGTCACGGTCGAGTCGGTGAACCAGCTCGAGCTCCTTGCAATCGGGACGCAACTGACGAAAGGCTTCGATCACCCCGTAATTCAAACCGCTGCCACCGTGAACGGCAATGCCGCAGGGCTTGTTGATCACGATCAGCGCCTTGTCTTCATAGACAATCGAAGCTTCGAGCCGCTGCAACAGACCTTGAGCCAGAGGCACCGGCTCGTCCCGTTCAGGCACGCGAACCGGCGGCACGCGCACGATGTCGCCCGCCTGCAGCTTGTATTCAGGCTTGATCCGCCCCTTGTTCACCCGTACTTCGCCTTTGCGCAAAATGCGGTAAATCAAGGTCTTGGGCACGCCTTTGAGCCGAGCGAGAAGGAAGTTGTCAATACGTTGGCCGGCATATTCCGGCGAGACCTCAAGCAGTTGTACGCCTGGAGTCGGGGGGGCAGTAGTCGTCATGGCGCGGATGATATCAATTTTTTATGGAATTGAAGCACTTAATCATTACTGCTATAGTCGCGAACGCCGCCAAAAGCGGCCTGGACAGCGGACCAACGGTCAAAAACCGACCCTGACCAACGCAATTCACCAGGACGCGAGGCCGTCCTACGGGGCTTTCGCTACGTAACGGTGGAGTTTGCAGGTGTAACGAGCGCAGGTGACATGAGGCCTGAATCACGCCGCGAAGCAGAGTTTTCACTCGCTACGCGAGCTCATATTCACGGCCAGTTCACAAAGTGCAGTCAGCTGCGAATGACCCCGAGCGATCGCTTCGGAAACAACGCCTAAATTAGCCATGATGCGTGACCTCCCCTTTCGGAGCTCACGGTAAATGCCAACCCGCTGCGGATTCTGCGCGCGGCAGCACCCGAATTATCAGGGATACGTGTAGGGTGGAGATGCACAACCGCTGGACTGTGTAGCAATAGGCTTTATCAAGACGCTTCATCTCGTCCACAGCCGCCGGTTGATTCCTCCTCCTGACTGAGTGCTTAAGTAGCCACAGCAAGCAGGACGCGTACGTCGCGATGCAGGCCCACATTGGCCGCACATCGCTGGACACGGGAATGGCCAACCACTCCCGACGCACCTGACACCGACCGTGAGAAGTCGTGTGTGCCGAACGCCGTTTCCGGCAGCCCGGAAACCGACGGTACTACATGAAAAGAATGCTGATTAACGCAACTCAACCCGAAGAGTTGCGTGTTGCACTGGTAGATGGCCAACGCCTCTACGACCTGGACATCGAATCCGGTGCACGCGAGCAGAAGAAAGCCAACATCTATAAAGGCCGGATCACTCGCATCGAACCAAGCCTTGAAGCTGCCTTTGTCGATTTCGGCTCTGAGCGCCACGGCTTCCTGCCACTCAAAGAAATCTCCCGCGAATACTTCAAGAAAGCCCCCGAAGGCCGCGTCAACATCAAGGACGTCCTGAGCGAAGGCCAGGAAGTCATCGTTCAGGTCGAAAAAGAAGAACGTGGCAACAAGGGCGCCGCCCTGACCACCTTCATCAGCCTGGCCGGTCGTTATCTGGTGCTGATGCCGAACAACCCGCGTGCCGGCGGCATCTCCCGTCGCATCGAAGGCGAAGAGCGCAACGAACTGCGCGAAGCCCTGAACGGCCTGGTTGCCCCGGCTGACATGGGTCTGATCGTGCGCACGGCCGGCCTGGGCCGCAGCAGCGAAGAAATGCAGTGGGACCTCGATTACCTGCTGCAACTCTGGACCGCCATCAAGGAAGCCTCGCTGGATCGTTCCGCGCCATTCCTGATCTACCAGGAAAGCAACGTAATCATCCGCGCGATCCGCGACTACCTGCGCCAGGACATCGGCGAAGTGCTGATCGACAGCGTTGAGGCCCAGGACGAAGCCCTGACCTTCATCCGCCAGGTCATGCCGCAGTACGCCAGCAAGATCAAGCTGTACGAAGACAGCGTTCCGCTGTTCAACCGTTTCCAGATCGAAAGCCAGATCGAAACCGCTTTCCAGCGCGTCGTCGAACTGCCTTCCGGTGGCTCCATCGTTATCGACCCGACCGAAGCCCTGGTGTCCATCGACATCAACTCGGCGCGCGCCACCAAAGGCAGCGACATCGAAGAAACCGCCCTGCAGACCAACCTTGAAGCCGCCGAAGAAATCGCCCGTCAGTTGCGCCTGCGTGACATCGGCGGTCTGATAGTCATCGACTTCATCGACATGACCCCTGCCAAGAACCAGCGCGCCGTGGAAGAGAAAGTCCGCGAATGCCTGGAAGCCGACCGCGCCCGCGTGCAAGTCGGTCGCATCTCGCGCTTCGGCCTGCTGGAAATGTCCCGTCAGCGCCTGCGTCCGTCCCTGGGTGAAAGCAGCGGCATCGTTTGCCCACGCTGCAACGGCACCGGCATCATCCGTGATGTTGAATCGCTGTCGCTGGCAATCCTGCGCCTGATCGAAGAAGAAGCCCTGAAAGACCGCACCGCCGAAGTTCGCGCCCAGGTGCCAATCCCGGTAGCCGCGTTCCTGCTCAACGAAAAACGCAACTCGATCACCAAGATCGAACTGCGCACCCGCGCCCGCATCGTCATTCTGCCGAACGATCACCTCGAAACGCCGCACTTCGAAGTTCAGCGTCTGCGCGATGACAGCCCGGAAGCCGCCACCAACCAGTCCAGCTACGAAATCGCTGCTGCCGCTGCCGAAGTGGAAGAAGTCCAGCCAGCCGCTGCGACCCGCACCCTGGTTCGCCAGGAAGCGGCGGTCAAGACCGCTCCGGCCCGTGCCAACGCTCCGGTTCCGACCGAAGTCGTCGCTCCGGTTGCCGCCCCGGTCGCCGCGCCAGAGCCAAGCCTGTTCAAGGGCCTGGTGAAGTCGCTGGTCAGCCTGTTCGCCACCAAGGAAGAGCCTGCCGCGCCGGTCGTCGTTGAAAAACCGGCCGCCGAGCGTCCTGCCCGCAACGAAGAGCGTCGCAACGGTCGTCAGCAAAGCCGCAACCGTAACGGTCGCCGCGATGAAGAACGCAAGCCACGTGAAGAACGTGCACCGCGTGAAGAGCGCGCACCCCGTGAGCCACGCGAAGAGCGCCAGCCACGCGAAGCTCGCGAAGTCCGTGAAGTACGCGAAGAAACCCCAGCGGTAGCCCGCGAAGAACGCGCACCACGCCCACCGCGTGAAGAACGTGCGCCACGTGCCCCACGTGAAGACCGCAAGCCACGTGGCGAGCGTGAAGAACGTGTACGCGAACTGCGTGAGCCGCTGGATGCCGCCCCGGCCGCCGCTGCTACCGCCGAAGAACGCCCTGCACGTCCGCCACGTGAAGAACGCGCTCCACGCCCACCGCGTGAAGAACGCCAGCCACGTGCCGAGCAAGCCGCTGCTGCAGTCGCTGAAGAAGAGCTGCCAACCAACGAAGAGCAACTGCAGGAAGACGGTCAGGACGGCGCCGAAGGCGATCGCCCACGCCGCCGCTCCCGTGGTCAGCGTCGTCGCAGCAACCGCCGTGAGCGTCAGCGTGATGCCAACGGCAACGTGATCGAAGGTTCGGAAGAGTCCGAAAACGGCGAAAACGCTGAAGCGCCAAGCAGTGCCGATCTGGCCGCAGGCCTGGCTGTGACCGCAGCCGTTGCCAGCTCCGTGATCAGCGCTCCGGCCGAAGCACAGGCCAACGAGCAAGCCGAACGCGCCACCGCCGCTCTGGAAACAGCTCCAGTTGAAGCGCCGGTCGTTGAAGCCACTACTCCGGTCGAAGTCACCGCTTCGCCAGAAATCGAAGTGGCGCCGGTTCGTGAAGCACGCCCTGAAGTTGAAGCGGCTGCCGAGCCTGCTGCAGTCGCCGAAGCGCCTGCGGTTGTTGCAGAGCCTGCTGTTGAAACTGTCGCTGAAACCGTGACTGAGACCGTTCGTGAAGTCCGCGAAGAGCAAACGGCGTTCAACTGGGTGTCCGAGCCAGCCGTCGTCGAGGCTCCAGCGCCAGTCGCTGAAGCCGAAGTGGCGCCAGAAGTGGTCTCCGAGCCGGTTGTTGTCGCTGCCGAGCCAGCGCCGGTAGTTGAAGCGCCAGCGGTGGTTGAAGCGCCTGCTCCAGTGGCTGAAACTGCCCCTGTCAGCGCCTTGACCCCTAGTGGCCGTGCACCGAACGACCCGCGTGAAGTGCGTCGTCGCAAGCGTGAAGCCGAGCGCCTGCAGAAGGAAGCCGAACTGGCCGCCGCTGCCGCACCCGCTGAAGTGGTTGCCGCTGCCGAACCAGCCCCGGTTGTTGCTGAAGTGGTCGAGGCAGCCCCTGCCCCGGCTGTAGAAGCTGCTGCCGAGCCAGCCGAGTCGGTCATCCACGAAGCACCGCGCTCCGTGCAGGACGCCGTAGAGCAACACGAACAGGCCCAGGAAAAAGAACACGAGACCAAACCTCTCGTCTGATTCCACAAGCCACTGAAAAGCCCCGCCTGGTGATGCCAGGCGGGGCTTTTTTTATGCGAGTGTAAAAAACACAAATTCCTGTGGGAGCGGGCTTGCTCGCGAATGCGGTGTGTCTGTCGACTTCACGGGTGACTGATCCACCGCTTTCGCGAGCAAGCCCGCTCCCACAAGGGATCTAGGCTGACAGAAAGACCAGTTTCTGCGGCACATCCACATCCCACAAAACACCGGGATCATCGACTGCCACTTCCACGATCTGCCCCTGCGCAAACAACGATTTGGCCCCGCGGTCACCGGATAGCGCCATCAATCCGGGGGCAAAATGGCGTCCAAAGCCGACCGGATGCCCATATGCGCCATCCTGCACCGGCACGCTGATGCAATTGTCCGCCATCTGTGCCACGACCTGCTCGATGCTTGAAGGCCGGATGAACGGCATATCTCCCAACACCATCAACCAACCCTCTAACTGCGAGCACGCCGCCACCCCGGCCGCAATGCTGTCACCCATCCCGGTCGACTCGATCAGAACGATCTCGCAACCATAGGCTTGAGCCATGCGAATCACCTGCGGGCGATCCTCGGTGGTCACCACTACACGCTTGCCCAGGCCAACCGGCAAATTCACCAATACCTGCTCGATCACCGACCGCACGGCACCGTCGCGCCCGGAACAGTCCGCCAGCAGCTTGTCCTTTTCATTGCCGGCAACCTGCCTGAACCGACTGCCCCTCCCCGCGGCGAGCACAATCACACCGATGGGCTGGTTCATACGCGCTCCTGCAGGGGCTTCTTCTGTTTCAGTTCGACGCCATTCTTGACCGCCACGATTTCGGCCATCAACGACAAGGCGATTTCCGCCGGATTATGGCTGCCGATGTGCAAACCGATCGGACCGTACAGCCGTTCAATGGACTGCGGCGCCAAGCCCAATTGCGCCAGATTATCCCGACGTTTCTGGCTGTTGACCCGCGATCCCAGGGCACCAACATAGAAAGCCCTGGAATCCAGGGCCGTGAGCAAGGCCATGTCATCCAGGCGCGGATCGTGGGTCAGGGCGACGATGGCGGTGCGTTCGTCGGTCTGGATGTTCAGCACGGCCTCGTCAGGCATGCCCGAGACAAACCGGCCGTGCTGTTCCTCCCACCCGTAGACGAATTCGCTGCGCGGATCACAGATCAGCACCTCGAAATCCAGCAGACGGGCCATTTGCGCCACATAGCGCGACAACTGCCCCGCGCCGATCAACAACAAACGCCAGCGCGGACCGTAAATGGCCCGCAACGTCTTGCCATCGAAGGCCAACACATCCGCTTTGTCGGCTGGCTGCAACACCACCTCACCGGTGACGATATCCAGCGAACGCGCGACGATCTGATGGTCTTCGCACCTGGCCAGCAAGTCAGCGACCCAGGAGGGATCGTCCACGCGCTCTTCGGTCAGGCGCAAGGTGCCGCCACAGGGCAAACCGAAACGGGCGGCTTCCTCGCGGGTTACTCCGTACGTGATCAGCTGCACCGGCGGCCCGTCCGTCGGGATACGACCGTCATGCAAACGCGCGATCAGGTCATCCTCGACACAACCGCCGGACACCGAGCCAATCACCACGCCGTCTTCGCGCAACGCCAGCATGGCGCCAGGCGCCCGGGGCGCGGTGCCCCAGGTCTGGACCACGCTGTACAGCACCACCCGCTGGCCTGCGCGGCGCCACTCCAGCACGCTGCGCAATACATTCAGATCGGCACTGTCCATCAGGCTTTGTTCCAGCCCTGCAACTGGTAACGCACCGGCAGATCACGGATGCGTTTACCCGTGGCGGCGAAGATCGCGTTGCACAGCGCCGGAGCGATCGGCGGCACACCCGGCTCGCCGACACCGCCCAGCGGCACAGTGCCCGGCGGCGTCACCAGATGCACGGCGACTTCCTTGGGCGCCAGGGACATGCGCGCCACTTCATACATGTGGAAGTTGTCCTGCTGGACCTTGCCGTCCTTGAAGCTGATTTCGCCCAGCACCGCATTGCCCAGGCCCATGACGCAGGCGCCTTCGAACTGCGCACGAATCCGCTCGGGGTTGATCTGCGGCCCACAATCCACAGCGATGTCAGCCTTATGCACAATCAAGGTGCCATCATCCTTCACTTCAACCTCGATCACTGCAGCCACGTAGGTCACGAAGCTGTAATGCACCGCCAGCCCCAATCCTCGGCCTTTGGGCAACTCGCGCCCCCAACCGGCGGCCTTGGCGGCGGTTTCCAGTACCGTGCGCAAACGCCCTGTATCGATCGGATAGCGCTCAGGGGACTCGCCGTAGTTCCACTCCTCGCTCAAGGTGCGCGGATCGATCTTGCGGTCCGGACCGAGCAACTTGATCTGGTACTTGAGCGGGTCTTCCTTGGCCTTGTGCGCCAGCTCATCGATGAAGCTCTGGATCGCAAAACCGTGAGGGATGTTCGACACCGAACGGTACCAGCCCACGCGCGTGTGGACCGTCGCTTCAGGGTTTTCCAGACGCACGTTGGGAATTGCGTAGGCCATGTTGGTGAAACCCATGCCCAACTCGAACGCCGCCTCGTGATTCATGTTCGGCGCGAACAACGCGGTGATGCTCGGCGCAACAGTACGGTGCAACCAGCCGGACGGCAGGCCATCCTTGTTCAGGCTGGCCTTGAGGTGCTCGACCGACACGGTATGGAAATACGAGCAATGGATGTCGTCTTCACGGGTCCATTGCACCCGCACGGCCTTGCCGGGGAATTCCTTGGCGAGGATGGCCGCTTCGATGATGAAGTCCGGCTTGGACTTGCGACCGAAACCACCGCCGAGCAAGGTGACATTGAACGTCACGTTATCGAAGGGCAGGCCCAGGCGTTCGCCAATCCGCTCGCGAGTCACCTGCGGCGCCTGACTCGGCCCCCAGGCTTCGCACACGCCGTCCTTATAACGGGCGATGCCAACCATCGGCTCCATTGGCGATTGCGACAGATGCGGCAAGTAATAGGACGCTTCAAGGGTGCTGTCGGCAGTTTTCATCGCTTCGTCGATGTTGCCGGTATTACGCACGACCTTGCCGGGTTTCAGCGAAGAGGCTTCCAGTTCCTTGCGATAGGCGATCGAGTCGTAACTGGCGTTGGGGCCGTCATCCCATTCGATTTTCAGCGCCTCGCGGCCCTTGATCGCCGCCCAGGTGTTGTTCGCCACCACGGCGATACCGCCCAACGGCTGAAATTCCGATGGCAACGGACGGCTCTCGATCTGCAGGACCTTGACCACGCCGGGGACTTTCATCGCCTCTGCACCGTCGAAACTTTTCACCTTGCCGCCATACACCGCCGGCCGGGCAATGGCGGCGAACAGCATGCCGTCGAAATGCACGTCGGCGCCATACACGGCGCGACCGTTGACGATGTCGTCACCGTCGATGGCCTTGGTGCCTTCCTTGCCGATGTAGCGAAACTCCGAAGGCTGCTTGAGCCGCAGGCTGTCCCGCGGCGGAACTGCGAGGGCACTGGCAGCGGTGGCCAGGGCGCCGTATTCCAGCTCACGACCGGATGGCGTGTGGATGACCTTATGCAGTTGCGCATGGCATTCGCCGACCGGCACTTTCCACTGATCAGCGGCGGCCTGTTCCAGCATCGCCCGCGCGGCGGCGCCGCAACGGCGCATCGGTTCGAACCAGTGACGCATGCTGCGCGAACCGTCGGTGTCCTGGTTGCCGTAGCGCACTTCGTCACCCGGCGCCTGCTTGACCTTGACCCGCGCCCAGTCGGCTTCCAGCTCGTCGGCCACCACCATGGTCAGGCTGGTGCGTACGCCCTGGCCCATCTCCGAGCGGTTGCACATCACGGTCACGGTGCCATCCGTGGCAATGCTGACGTACACCTTCGGATCGTCGATCCACTTGTTAGGCATGCCGTCGGCGCCGTATGCCTTCTGGGCCTCTTCGGCAAATACGTCCTGCCAACCCCAACTCGCGGCCACCACCAACGCACCGGTGGCGCCCACGCCTTTGAGAAACCCACGCCGGCTGAGATTGCTCAGGGCGAAATCATTCGGTAGGCGGTTCATGCCTTGGCCTCCTTCAAGTGAGTGGATGCCTGGCGAATCGCGGTCTTGATGCGGTTGTAGGTGCCGCAACGGCAGATGTTGCCGACCATGGCCTCTTCGATCTGTTCGTCGCTGGGGTTGGGGTTGGTCTTGAGCAGCGCGGTGGCTGACATGATCTGCCCGCCCTGGCAGTAGCCGCACTGGGCTACGGCCGTATCGAGCCAGGCTTGCTGCACGACCTTGCCGACCGGATCGGCATGCAGGTTGTCGATGGTGGTGACGTTCTGTCCGACCACCGAACCGATCGGCGTGATGCAGCTGCGCGCCGGGGCGCCTTGGATATGGATGGTGCAGGCACCGCACAGGCCCATGCCGCAGCCGAATTTGGTGCCGTTGTAACCGGCCACGTCACGGATCGCCCATAGCAGGGGCATGTCCTCGCTGACGTCGAGTTGATGGTCTTGACCATTGAGTTTCAGGGTAATCATGGGCACGCCCGCATAGTATTGGGTTATGGGGTCGAGCAATCTGCCGCCGGACATCGGCGGTTGGCATCACGCAGATCGACTCAGGCTAAGGAGGCTCTCTTATGCGGACGGGAACGTCTGCACCGGGCCTTTGGTGGAATAAATGCTTCGCATCGTTAGCTCACTAAGTTAACCCAGCATTAACAAAAAAGCCCTGCACTTTTAATCAGTGCAGGGCTTTGGATTTCACCTTGAAAGCTTAGCTTCAATATCGGTTGGGCTCCATTTCCAGCTCGACATGGAAACGTTCTGAAATGTCTTTCTGGATGCGTTGCGCCAGGTCGAGCAACTGCAATCCGGTCGCGCCGCCGTAGTTGACCAGCACCAGCGCCTGCAACGTGTGCACACCCGCATCGGCTTCGCGGAAACCCTTCCAGCCCGCCCGCTCGATCAGCCAGCCGGCAGCCAGTTTTACCTGACCGTCAGGTTGCGCGTAGGCCACCAGATCCGGGTACTCGCCTTTGAGCTGTGCGACCAACGCCGCCGACACCAGCGGGTTTTTGAAAAAACTGCCGGCATTGCCCAGCACGGCAGGGTCCGGCAATTTTTCGTTGCGGATGCTGCAGATGGCCTGGCTGACGTCGCTGGCGGTCGGGTGATCGATGCCTTGTTCGGTCAGGCGCTGACGCACCGGGCCGTATTCCAGATGCAGTGGCGCGTTGCGGTCGAGCATGAAGCGCACGCGCAGGATCAACCAGCGTCCCGGTTCCTGCTTGAACAGGCTGTCACGGTAGGCGAAGTTGCATTCTTCCAGGCTGAATTCGCGCAGTTCGCCACTCTGGCGATCAAGAGCAGTCAGGCCGGCAAACACGTCCTTGATCTCGACCCCGTAGGCACCGATGTTCTGCATTGGCGCGGCACCGACGGTGCCGGGAATCAGACTGAGGTTTTCCAGGCCGGACAAGCCCTGGGCCAGGGTGTGCTGGACGAACGGATGCCACGGCTCGCCCGCCTCGGCTTCAATGACCACTTTGCTGCCGTCGTCACTCACCACACGAATCCCGCGGCTGGCCATGCGCAGCACCAGCGACGGGATATCGGCGGTCAACAGCAGGTTGCTGCCGCCACCGATCACCAGTAACGACACGTCGTGGGCCCGAGCGTAGGCCAGGGCTTCTCGCACATCGGCATCGTTGTGGGCTTCGGCGAACAGCCGGGCCTGCACGTCCACGCCAAAACTGTTGTACGGCTTGAGGGAAACCTGTGACCGAACCTGCAAACTCATAAGCGTCCCTTCAATTCGATCACCAACAGATCGCTGGCACGCTCGATCAGGTCCAGTACCTGTTCAAACCCCTGCTCGCCGTCGTAATACGGGTCCGGCACTTCATCGAGTTCCGAGTGATAACGACGCAGGAACAAATCCAGCTCGGCCTTGCCCTTGGCCGGTTGCAGGGCCTTGAGATTGCGCAGGTTGCTGTTGTCCATCGCCAGGATCAGGTCGTAGGTGGCGAAATCGGCGCGGGACACTTGCCGGGCGCGCTGGGCGGACAGGTCGTAGCCACGCAGCCTGGCGGCGGCCTGGCTGCGCTTGTCCGGCGCCTTGCCGACATGCCAGTCACCGGTACCGGCGGAGGCCACTTCGACCTGATCGGCCAGCCCGGCGACCCGCAGTTTGTGGCGCAGCACGCCTTCGGCCGTAGGCGAGCGGCAAATGTTGCCCAGGCAGACGAACAGAACCCGCATCAGGCCTCCAGCAGGCGACGAACGCGCTCAAGGTCTTCGACGGTATCGACACCCGGCGGCGGCGCGATCAACGCGTCGGCGACGTGAATCCGTACGCCGTGCCACAGCGCCCGCAGTTGCTCCAGGCATTCGGTGTTTTCCAGCCAGCACGGGCCCCAGTTGACGAAGTCATGCAGGAAACCGGCGCGATAGGCGTAGATCCCGATGTGGCGACGGTACGGAACACCTTCGGGCAACTGCTCGCGGCTCAGGGCAAAGGCATCACGCGCCCATGGCAATGTGGAGCGGCTGAAGGTCAGGGCCAGGCCATTGCGATCACTGACCACTTTGACCACGTTGGGATTGAACAGGGTTTCAACGTCTTCGATCGGCTCACCCAGGGTGGCCATGCGCGCTTCGGCATGGATAGCCAGGTTGGTGGCCACCTGATCGATCACGCTCGGCGGGATCAGGGGTTCGTCACCCTGGACGTTGACCACGATGGCGTCTGGCGCCAGGCCCAGCTTGGCCGCGACTTCCGCCAGGCGATCGGTACCGGAGTTGTGATCTTCGCGGGTCAGCACCACTTCGGCGCCAAAGCCCTGGCAGGCTTCGACGATACGCGCATCGTCGGTGGCCACCACCACGCGCTGGGCACTGCTTTTGCTGGCCTGCTCCCAGACATGCTGGATCATCGGCTTGCCGGCGATCGACAGCAGCGGCTTGCCCGGCAAGCGGGTGGAGGCGTATCGCGATGGAATGACGACGGTAAAGGCTGTGGTCATTTATCCAGACGCTCATCGGTGGTCAGGGTCCGGGCTTCGGTTTCGAGCATCACCGGGATGCCGTCGCGAATCGGGTAGGCCAGACCCGCGCCCTTGCTGATCAGCTCGGTCTTGTCGGCGCTGAGCTTGAGCGGGCCTTTGCAGACCGGGCAAGCGAGGATGTCGAGCAATTTGGTGTCCATGAGCATTCCCTGGATAGAAACGAAATTAAGGCAACAGTCGAGCCGGCAACAGGCGCATCAGCTGTGTATCGAACCAGGCCACGAAAGCCGGCGACGGCACAGCGTCGACCGCCAGGTACCACCAATCGGCGGCGGCGAAGGCACGGCACTTCACCGCGTCCTTTTCGGTCATCACCAACGGCAATGACGGGGTGAAATTCAAGGCCTGCACGCTGTATTCGGCGTGGTCGGCGAACGCATGCGGCACAGGCTGCCAGTGTAGCGTTTCAAGGGTGTTGAAGAAACGTTGCGGGTTGCCGATCCCGGCCACGGCGTGCAGCGCCTGGCCTGCAGCAAAGAAATCGAGGGGCTGCTTTTCGCCGCTTTGCAGATTGATCAGTGCGCTCGGTTGCAACTGAAAGGCAAAGCCACCCTCACGATCCGCCTGCGCACCGTTGTAGAGCACCGCGTCGACGCTTTGCAGGCGCTCGGCCGGTTCGCGCAATGGTCCGGCCGGCAGGCAGCGCCGGTTACCCAGGCCACGGGCGGCGTCGATCAGCACCAGCTCCAGATCCCGCGCCAGACGGTAATGCTGCATGCCGTCATCGGACAGGATCAGGTCCAGCGGTTCGCTGGCCAGCAAGGCTTTGACGGCGCGACTGCGGTCTGGATCGATCATCAACGGCACGCCCGTGCGCTGAACGATCAACAGCGGTTCGTCACCCGCCAAGTCCGCGCTTTGATCGGCTGCAACGCGCCAAGGCAGTTGCGGCGGTTTGGCGCCGTAACCGCGACTGACCACGCCAACGCGCAGGCCGCTGCGCTGGCAATGCTCGATCATCCACAGAATCAGCGGCGTCTTGCCGGTACCGCCGACGGTGATGTTGCCGACGACGATCAACGGCACCGGCGGCTGGTAGATGTCACCCTCGCCCGCCAGGAACCGCTTGCGCTTGTTGTCGACCACGCGCCGGTACAGCCACTCCAACGGCTGCAACAGTTTCAGGGCCGGATGACCTCGGTACCACGCGTCGAGCAGGCGTTCGGACATGGCCATCAGGGCGCGGGCGGCGCCGCCTCGACTGTGGTCATGCGCAGATGGCTGAAGCCCAGTTTGCCGGCGGCGTCCATGGCGGTGATCACCGACTGATGCTGGGATTTGCCGTCGGCACTGATCGACAGCGGCCGATTGGTGTCGCCATTGGATGCTTTCTGCAGTGCGTCCATCAGGGTTGCCAGGTCGCTTTTCGGCAGGATCTGGTTGTTCACCGAGAACACGCCATCGGCGCTGATGGCGATATCCAGCTGTTTGGACGGGTCTTCAGCGGGCGAACCGCTGACCGCTTCCGGCAGATCCACACGCAATTGGGTTTCGCGGGTAAAGGTGGTGGTCACCACGAAAAACAGCAGCAGGATAAACACCACGTCGATCAGCGACGCGAGGTTGATGTCCACATTCTCCCGTTGTTTGCGGCGGAATTTCACGCTTTGACTCCCGCCAGGTCCACGTCCCGATCGCCCTGGACGACTTCCACCAGCTTGATCGCTTCCTGCTCCATGCCCACCACCAGTTCATCGATGCGGCGTTGCAGAAAACGGTGGAAGAATACCGACGGGATACCGACCATCAGGCCCGCGGCCGTGGTGATCAGTGCCTTGGAGATACCACCGGCCAGAACTGCGGCGTTGGTTGTCATGCCCGTCCCCATGAACGCACTGAAGATATCGATCATGCCCAGCACCGTGCCGAGCAAACCCAGCAACGGGGCCATGGCGGCGATGGTGCCGAGGGCGTTGATGTAGCGCTCCAGCTCATGGATGACCCGAGCGGCGGCTTCTTCGATGCACTCTTTCATGATCTCGCGACCATGCTTGGAGTTGGCCAGGCCCGCGGCGAGGATTTCGCCCAGGGGCGAATTGGCGCGCAGTTCCTTGAGTTTTTCCTTGTTGAGCTGTTTGTCCTTGATCCATACCCAGACCTGGCCGAGCAGGTGCTCCGGGGTCACGCGACTCGATCGCAGGGTCCACAGACGCTCGGCAACGATCGCCATTGCCGCGATGGAACTCAGGATGATCGGCAGCATCATCCAGCCGCCGGATTTGACCAATTCCCACACAGTGACAGTCCCCTCGAAAAAGTGCGCCACTCTAACATAGGGGGTGGGCGCACCGAAGACTGTGATGTCGCATCCGGTCGGCCTGTCACAACGATCGATCAGGGACGTGACGGGGGCGGATCGCGCCAGAAGCGCCGTTCCAGACGCATCGAGCGTGGCGGTGCGAAACGCCCCAGTTGCAGATGAATGGCACCCTGCTCCGCGCTGTCGTAGATGGCCATCTCGCGTTTTCGGTAGCGTGCCACCACCGTTGGATGAGGGTGACCGAAGGAATTGCCTCGGCCACGGGAAATCAGCACGGCTTTGGGTTGTAAAACATTGAGCAGGGCCGTTGAGGATGAACTGCGACTGCCATGGTGGGGGGATTGCAGCCAGTCGGTGGGCACCGCCAGCGGGCCGTCGAGCAATGCGCGCTCAGCGGCGGCGTCGATGTCGCCGGTCAACAACAGGCGCTCGCCATTGGCTTCTATCTGCAAAACGCAGGAGTTGGCATTGCTGTCTTGGCCATCGGCCCAGCGCCAGAGCTCGAAGTTCACGCCGTCCCAGGTCCATTGTCGACCGCTTTCGCACTGCCCGGCGTGCAGTTCGCTCGGTAAGTCATCAGGCTCGCCTGCGATGACACGCTGCACCTGCAATGCCTTGGCGACCGCCCGCGCCCCGCCGGCGTGATCGACATGGGCATGGCTGATCAGCATCAGGTCGAGAGCGTCCACCCCCCATTTACGCAAGGTCGGCACCACGACCCGTTCGCCAAGGTCGCTGTCACCGAAACGTGGCCCGGCGTCGTACAGCAGCGCGTGATGACGGGTGCGAACCACAATCGCCAGCCCCTGGCCGACATCCAGTTGCCAGATCTCGGCCAGGCCCTCCGGCACGGTGGCTCGAGGTGGAACCACCAGTAACAGCAGCATTGGCCAACCCAGGGGTCGCAGCGCAACCCCTCGCGGCAACAGGAGCAGGAAGGCGCCGAGCGCTCCCATGCACCAGACCCACCACGGCACCTCCGCCGGTATCCACGCAGGAAGCTGCCCGGCCATCAGTGCAAGGCCCTTGAACAGCCAGTCGATCAGTCCGCCGGCCAGCCACAACAAGCCCTCCCCCACATGGGGAACGGGCAACAGCAAGGTCCCGAGCAACGCCGGTGGCAGCACCAGCACACTGATCCAGGGCACCGCCAGCAAGTTGACCAGCGGCCCGCTGAAGCTGATGGGCAAGCCCAATACCAGCAACATCGGGCCCAGGCCGATCGCGATCAGCCATTGGGCGCGGGTCCAGGTTTGCCACCATTTCCAGGGCCCCAGGCGACCACTGAACGTGAAGATCAACACCGCCACCGCGCCGAAGGACAACCAGAACCCCGGTTGCAGGCTGGCCAGCGGTTCGAGCAACAGCACGCCATTGAGGGCCAGCAGCAGCGGCCACCAGGCGCCCAGATGACGAAATCGCAGGCGCCACAGCAGCACCAGGCCAATCATCAGGCAGGCGCGGCGTACCGGCACCTCGAAACCGGCCAACAGTCCATAACCCAGGGCCGCGGCGAAGGCCAGGCCGCAGGCCCAGGGTAGCCAGGGCAGACGGCCTGGCCACAAGCCATAGCGGGCCAGCCCGGCGATCAGCATGTACACCAGCCCCGCCAGCAAGCCGACGTGTTGCCCGGAAATCACCAGCAGGTGCACGGTGCCGGTGTCCTGCAACACCCGCCAGTCTTCGCGGCTGAGCCCGGATCCATCGCCCAGCACCAATGCCGCCAATACGCCGGCTCGACCTTGGGCGTCCACGTGCAGCAATGCCTGACGAATACCGTCGCGCCAGGCCCACCGTGCCTCGACCAGGCGCTGGCCATCCTTGACGGTACCGGTCGCACCCATGCGTTGCGCCAGTAGCCAGGCGTCGTAATCGAAGGCATGGGGGTTGAGCAAGCCACCGGGACGCTTCAACTTGACCGCCAGGCGCCAGCGCTCACCGCTGTTGACCGGCGGGCCGCCGTACCAGGCCAGGCGCATCAGCTGCGGCACTTGACCGTGGCGTGTCCGGGCGTCTGCCAATTCGAAACGCACGACGACCTCATTGTGTTGAGGCAACCCCACAACCCGCCCTTCGACCCAGCGCGTTTCGCCGTCCAGCTTTTGCGGCAGCCGGTCATTGAGCGCCCAGTGAGCCTGGGCGCAGGCCCAACTCAGACCGAACAGGAAAAACGCCACCGGATAAGTCCGAAACGGCAGCAGCATCAGACCCACGACCGGCAGCAACAGCAACAACCCGACCGGCGGCAGCGCCGGTAAAAAACGCAGGGCCAGCAGACCCAGCGCCAACGCCACCATCCCTGTGCGCATACGCCTGTCCTAGAGAGTCCCGCCCCTAGGCATAGACGGCTGGACGCACGACCGTCGTTATCAATTGTCACAAAGTCTGAATGGGTGGCTCATAGAATCCAGACATACTTGCCGCCTTAACCGACCGAGAAGCCTTATGCCCCGGCGCTTATTCAAACGTTACATGCCAGATCCGACCAGCATCAGGGAACACAAGTCCTTACGCTTTCTCGGTACCTTGTTGCATGACCCGAACCTCTGGCATCTCAACCGCCACTCCGTCGCCCGGGCCATGGCGGTCGGTCTGTTCGCGGCGTTCCTGCCGATTCCGCTGCAAATGCTGGTCGCTGCCATCCTTGCCATCATCGTGCGCGGCAATATGCCCATCGCTGTCAGCCTGGTCTGGCTGACCAACCCGATCACCATGCCCGCCGTGTTCTTCTGCACCTACCAGACCGGCGCCTGGCTGATGGACGTCCCCCCCCGCCACCTGCCGGACGAATTGAGCTGGGAATGGATCAGCGGCGAACTCTCGACCTTGTGGCAGCCGTTCCTGTTGGGGTCGGTTGTCGTGGGGGTGGTGCTGGGGGCCTTGGCGTATTGCCTGGTGATGATGTACTGGCGCTGGTGGGTCGCGCGGCAATGGAAGCGGCGCAAACAGCGCCGGCTGTGAGAATGCAAAACGGCCTCCACAAGGGAGGCCGTTTTTTTTTGGGGTGTTCCTACAGCCTGTTCACACTGGATCAGGTCCGCATCCCGCGCCCGCTCACCAGCAACCGCGCACAACCGAAATACAGAATCACCGTCGCCACCAGCATGAACGTGATCGCAATGCTGATGCGGATATCCGACACCCCGAGGATCCCGTAGCGGAATGCGTTGACCATGTGCAACACCGGGTTGGCCAGGGACACGGTCTGCCAGAACGGCGGCAGCAACGAGATCGAATAGAATACGCCACCCAGGTACGTCAACGGCGTCAACACGAAAGTCGGGATGATCGAGATGTCATCGAAGTTGCGCGCGAACACCGCGTTGATGAAGCCCAGCAACGAGAAGATCGTCGCCGTCAGCACCACAACCAGAATGGTCACGCCCAGGTGATGCACCTGCAAATGGGTGAAGAACAGCGACAGCAGCGTCACGATGATCCCGACCATCAGCCCGCGCAGCACACCGCCCAGGGTGTAGCCGATCAGGATGGTGTGCGGCGAGACCGGCGAAACCATCAATTCTTCGATGGAGCGCTGGAACTTGCTGCCGAAGAAACTCGACACCACGTTGCCATAGGAGTTGGTGATCACCGACATCATGATCAGCCCCGGCACGATGTACTCCATATACGTGAAGCCACCCATGTCGCCGATCTGCCGGCCGATCAGGTTGCCGAAGATCACGAAGTACAGAACCATGGTGATCGCCGGCGGCAGCAACGTCTGTGGCCAGATCCGGGTAAAACGCCGGACTTCACGGTAAACGATGGTGTTCAAGGCAACGAGATTGGGGCGCAGCTCGGAACTCATAGTGCCACCTTCGACAGATTTTTCTCCACCAGGGACACGAACAACTCCTCGAGGCGATTGGTTTTATTACGCAGGCTCAGCACGTCGATGTTCTGCTGCGCCAGCTGAGTGAACAGCGCGGTGATGCCCATGCTCTTGTCCACCTGGACTTCCAGGGTATGACCGTCGAGCAGGCGAGACGGGTAACCGATCAACTGCGGCGGCGTACCCAGAGCGTTCTTCAGGTCCAGCAGGAAGGTCTCGACATGCAACTGGCTGAGCAACTGTTTCATGCTGGTGTTTTCGACGATGGTGCCGTGGTCGATGATCCCGATGTTGCGGCACAGCTGTTCAGCCTCTTCCAGATAATGGGTGGTGAGGATGATGGTGATGCCTTTCTGGTTCAGCTCGGTGAGGAAGGTCCACATCGAGCGACGCAATTCGATGTCCACGCCGGCGGTCGGTTCGTCGAGGATCAACAGGCGCGGTTCGTGCACCAGGGCCCGGGCGATCATCAGTCGACGCTTCATGCCGCCAGACAGCGAACGCGACGGCACATCACGCTTGTCCCACAGGCCGAGCTGGGTCAGGTACTGCTCGGCGCGTTCCTTGGCGACTTTGGCCGGAATGCCGTAGTAGCCCGCCTGGGTCACGACGATATCGAACGTCTTTTCAAACTGGTTGAAGTTGAATTCCTGGGGCACCACGCCGATGGAGCGCTTGAGCTGCGCAGGATTCTTGTCCAGGTCGTGACCGAAGATATTCACGGTGCCGCTGGTCTTGTTCACCAGGGTCGAGAGAATGCCGATGGTCGTGGACTTGCCGGCGCCGTTGGGGCCGAGCAAGGCGAAGAAGTCACCTTCGGCGACGTCCAGATCGATACCACTCAAGGCCTGGAAACCGTTGCCGTAGGTTTTGGTTAGCTGCCGGATGGACAGAGCGGAACTCATATCGGATTTACGCACCAAGAAGGAAAAAAGGAATGAATCAGGTATGGCGGCGAACAACACAGCCACAGCGCATTAGCACAATGGTGCTTGTCGCCGCCACACAAGTACAGTCAAGTGTGTCGATAGTGAGTATTAAGTCAACGCAGTCATGACCGCCTTGCGATATGCCGCACGCTGCTTCAACCGTGCGTACCAGGCCTCGAGATGGGGCTGCGGCGCCCGCTCGATCGGCATTTCGAACCAGGCATAAATGAAACTGCCCAGTGGAATGTCACCCATGCCGATCTGCTCACCGGACAGATACGGCGTGGTCGCCAGGGCCTGATCGGCCATGGCCAGCAAACCGTCGCATTCTTTGATCGCGGCCTTGATGGCCGGCCAGTCCTGTTGATCGGCCGGGGTACGCAAGACGCCCCAGAACACCGTGCGAAACGGCGTGGCGAAACTGGACGTGGTCCAGTCCATCCATTTGTCAGCATTGGCCCGCGCTTGCACATCCGCCGGGTACCACGGGGTGTTTGCCCCATGCTTGGCCAGCAGGTAGCGAACGATGGCATTGGATTCCCACAGTACGAAATCATCGTCCTGGATCACCGGCACGCGACCATTGGGGTTCATGGCGCGGTACTCGGGCGTGTCGACGACACCAAAGGCGCCGCCCGCATCGATGGCTTCATAGGCCAGGCCGAGCTCTTCGGCAGCCCACAACGGTTTTCTGACATTCGATGAATTCTTCCGACCCCAGATCTTCAGCATGACGGCCCCTCGATTGATGAATGCGCAGGCAGCATACGCCGGATCAGGCTCGACTCAAATCGCTCTGCATGTCCCCCAGCAGCGGTTGCAACTGCTCACCGAACAGGTGCGGATAGCACTGGCGCAGATGCTCGAAAAAGAAGGTTTCGGGTACGTCGGCGAACTGGCCGTGATCGACCAGATACTCCATCAGTTTCTCGCCATCGCGATTGAAAGGATGGAAGACACTGTCGTTGATGCCATCGAACGCCAGCGGTGCAACGTTGAACAGTTCGCACAGGCCTTGATTGAAGGCCGGCGTGGCCTTGACCCAACGCCCGTTCAGGTACAGCTCGGTGTAACCGTGCATGGCGAACACATCGCTCTTGAGCAGTTCAAGCAGCCGCGGCGTCGACAAATGATTGCGCACGTCGGCCAGGCCGATCCGCGCCGGGATCCCGCAGTGCCGTGCCGCGCCGGCCAGCAGCGTGGCCTTGGGTACGCAGTAACTCTGCCCGGCACCGAGCGCGTAGCTGCCACACAAGGTCTGCGGATCGCGGCTGAAGGTGTAGGGGTTGTAGCGCACGGCCTCGCGCACGGCGTAATAGAGCTCGATCGCCTGCTCGACCGGATCGCGGCTCACGCCACGATGCTTTTCGGCGAACTCCACCACCGAGGGGTGGTCACTATCGATGAAGCGGCCGGGACTGAGGTACTCGTGCATGGCGGGAATTCTCCTGGGGGAGCCCCGAGTCTAGCGAGCACTTGAGCACAGAGATAACGACGTTTCGGCCAAACATGGTCGCTTTGGCGCCCGTTCCATGAACGATTTTTCACGGCCTGTTGCCCTGAAGGCCGACACAATCGTCGATGGTTTCCCACGTTTTTCATCACCTCGCTATGACCCTCGCGTTTTGCGGATGCCGTCTAAGCTCTTGGGGTTGGTTTGCCCTGGTTTCACGGAGGATTAAATATGCTGCTGTTGTGGATACTGGTTCTGGTTGTCGGGATAGCTTATTTAGCCCACCGTCGTATCGCACCGCTGCCCGCCCTGGGCATTGTCGCTGTCTACCTGCTGGCAATGGGCGCCTCAAGCCGCGCACCGGGCTGGCTGTTGCTGATTTTCTGGGTGCTGCTCGCCGCGGTCGCTGCACCGTTGCTGCTGCCTGATCTGCGCCGCAAATTCTTCAGCGCGCCGATGTTCAACTGGTTTCAAAAGACCCTGCCGCCGATGTCGCAGACCGAACGCGATGCCATCGAGGCCGGCACGGTCTGGTGGGACGGCGAACTGTTCAGTGGGCGCCCGGACTGGAACAAATTGCTGTCCTACCCGATTGCGCAATTGAGCGAAGAAGAACGGGCCTTTATCGACGGCCCGACCGAAGAACTCTGCTCCATGGTCAGCGACTGGCAACTGGGGCAAACCATGGATCTGCCGGCCGAAGCCTGGACCTACATCAAGGACAACGGCTTTTTCGCCCTGATCATTCCCAAGGAATTCGGTGGCAAGGGCTTCTCGGCCTACGCCCACTCGCAAGTGGCCATGAAACTGGCCAGCCACAGCGGCGACCTGGCCTCCACCGTGATGGTCCCCAACTCCCTCGGCCCCGCCGAGTTGTTGCTGCATTACGGCACTGACGAACAACGCAATCATTACCTGCCACGCCTGGCGCGCGGCGACGACATTCCGTGCTTTGCCCTGACCGGCCCGCTGGCCGGCTCCGATGCCGGCGGCATGCCCGACACCGGCGTCATCTGCAAAGGCGAGTGGGAGGGCAAGGAAACCCTCGGCCTGCGCCTGAACTGGGAAAAGCGCTACATCACCCTCGGCCCGGTGGCCACCCTCCTCGGCCTGGCGTTCAAGGCCTATGACCCGGACCATCTGCTCGGCGACAAGGTCGACCTGGGCATCAGCCTGGCGTTGATTCCGACCGATACCGCTGGCGTGGACATCGGTCGCCGTCACCTGCCGCTGGGTGCGGCGTTCATGAACGGGCCGAACTCCGGCAAGGATGTGTTCGTGCCGCTGGAGTTCCTCATCGGCGGCCAGGAAATGCTCGGCAAAGGCTGGATGATGCTGATGAACTGCCTGTCGGTCGGGCGTTCGATTTCCCTGCCGGCGGTGGGTACCGGCATGGCCAAGTTCACCAGCCTGGTAACCGGCCAGTACGCGCAGATTCGCGAGCAGTTCAACGTGCCGATCTCGGCATTCGAAGGCATTCAGGAAGCCATGGCCCGCATCGGTGGCAACGCCTGGATGATGGACGCCGCGCGGATGCTCACCGCCAACGCGGTGGACCTGGGCGAGAAGCCCTCGGTGCTGTCGGCGATCCTCAAGTATCACCTCACCGAACGCGGCCGCGAGTGCATCAGCCAGGCAATGGATGTGCACGGTGGCAAAGCGATCATCATGGGGCCCAACAATTACCTGGGGCGCAAATGGAACGGCGCGCCGATCTTCATCACCGTGGAAGGGGCCAACATTCTTTCGCGCAACCTGATGATCTTCGGCCAGGGCGCGATTCGCTGCCACCCGTTCGTGCTCAAGGAAATGGCCTTGGCGGGCCGCGAGGACAAGGATCAGGCGCTGATCGAATTCGACGGCCTGCTGCTCAAGCACATCGGTTTTGCCGTGGGCAACGCGGCCAGCACCCTGGTGCTCAACCTTGGTTTCGGTCATCTGGAACACATGCCGGGCGACAGGCTCAGCCAGGGTTATTTCCGCGCCCTCAACCGTCAGGCCGCGGCGTTCGCACTGTTGGCCGACTTGAGCATGATGCTGCTGGGCGGTGAACTGAAACGCCGCGAGCGTCTGTCGGCACGCTTGGGCGACGTACTGAGCAACATGTACCTGGCCAGCGCCGCGCTCAAACGCTACAACGACCTCGACGCGCCGGAGTACATGGAGCCGCTGTTTACCTGGGCCATGGAAGAAAGCCTGGGTCATGCCGAACGGGCCATGGACGAACTGCTGAGCAATTTCCCGAACAAGGTGCTGGGGTGCCTGCTGCGGGTGATCGTGTTCCCGTTCGGTCGTCGCCACAAGGGACCGTCGGACAAACTCGGTGCGGCGGTCGCCGAGGTGATCGGTCGTGCCAAGGGCGATCCGGCCCTCGAAGAATTGCTGCTGGGCTGCTACCGCCCGCAATCGAACGAAGATCCGGTCGGTGCCCTGCAACACGCCTGCGACCTGTTGAATGCAGCACAACCCCTGCAGAAGAAACTGCACGTGGCGCTCAAGAGCGGTCAGGTCAAGCCGGTCGCCGGCGAGCACGTCATCGATGCCGCGCTGGAGGCCGGCGTATTGCAACCGGGAGAAGCCCACACCCTGCGAGAGGCCGAGGCGGCGCGCCGCAAGGTGATCGACGTCGATGCCTTCGACAAAGAGGACATAGCGCTGACGGACGGTAAGGTCCGCTGACCCTTGTAGCGTTGCAACATGGGAAAATGGGCGCAGGGGCTTTATACTCCCGCGCCCGTTTTGCTCTTGAGGACTTATCTCGTGTCCAACATCGTTGCCGATCATCTCGTTTTGCTCGACCACCTGCGCAGCATCCTGGTCGCCGTGGGTGAGGCCGACCAGGTTCCCGAAGAAAGCCATGCCTTGTTCCTCGAGCGCTTCGACGAACTGCGTGCCCTGCTGCCGGTCGACCCGATCGAAAGCCAGTACCTGGGCCAGGACATCCTGTGCCAGGTGATCACCCGCTACCCGCAGATCGCCCACCTGGTCCCACGCGACTTGCTGTGGTACTTCGCCGGGGACTGCCTGCACTACATGCCCGATGACGAAATCGACCTGTACCAGGCGCTGGAAGAACGTCGCTTCGAAGCCGAACAGAACGACGAACCGTTCGACTGGAATCAGGAGAAGCAGTTGCTGGCGTTGTCGAATCAGGACAGCAAGCACTGATCCAGGATCGCAAATACGAAAGGCCCGCATGATGTCCATGCGGGCCTTTTTGTTGAGGCCTCTTTTGATCTTTGCTCAGAACAACCCATCACTCTCAGGCAATTCATACTCCGAAACGGCAATATTCGAATCCTTCGGCTTGCCCGGCCTGCCCAGCGTCGGCTCCTGCTCCATGCACGCCACCAGATAATCGATCAGCACCCGCAGCTTGGGCGGCAGGTATCGCGTCGGCGAATGCAGCAACCATGCACCGCCATGATAGGACGCCAAAAAGGTCCAATCCGGCAGCACCTGCACCATCAAGCCCTTCTCCAAAGCACGACGCGCGGTGAAATACGGCAGGCTGCCAATACCAATGTGCTGCAACACGGCACCGAAACGCACGCCCGTGTGGTTGGCGGCATATCGCCCGCGCACCCCGACCGTCACCGACTTGCTGCCCTTTTTGAACTTCCAGCGCGCATCGCTTGGTGTTTCGCCCAGATAGATGCAGCTGTGATTGAGCAAATCGTGGGGATGCGTCGGTGTTCCATGCTCGGCCAGGTACTGAGGTGTCGCGCAGAGCAAGTGATCGATGGTCAGCAATTGCCGCCCCACCAGCCCCGGTGGCGGCCGATCAGTGATACGAATTGCCAGGTCGACGTGATCGTCGATCAGGTCCACCTCGCGATCCTCCAGCAATAACTCCACATCCACCTTGGGATAACGGCGCAAAAACTCCGGCATGTGCGGGTGAATGACGATCCGCCCGACCGCTTTCGGCACGCTGATGCGCACCACGCCCTCGGGTTCGTCGGTGAACTGACCACTGATTTCCATGACAGACCGGGCCGCGCTGACCATGTCCTGACAACGCTTGAACACTTCCTCGCCGCCGTCGCTCAAGCGCAACTTGCGCGTGGTCCGTTGCAACAGGCGCATGGCCAAGGCCTTCTCCAGCCTGGAAATGCTGCGACTGACCGCAGAGGGCGAGGAACCCAGTTGGCGCGCGGCTTCAGAGAAGCTGCCGGTCTCGACGACCTTGACGAAAATCGCCATTTCACCGAGCAGCGGCAGGGGTAGATTTATGCTCACAACGCAACAGTCCTTTGATGTTTGAACGGATTATCACGCAATAACCCACTCCCTATAATAAAAAATGAAACATAAATACGAGCATGAAACATGACGCTTCGCCTCTTTTTCCACAGTGATGAGCTCAAGGCCAACGTGGAAATCCTTGAATGCACACCCCACGAGCACGAATTTGCCGTGGAGCTGCGCGCAACATTGTTTCACCCCCAAGGCGGCGGACAACCCTTCGACACCGGCTGGATCGGCGAAAGCCAGGTGCTGCGCGTGATGCAGGACCCCGACCGGATTATTCATTTCGTCGATCGCCCGGTCACAACCGGCATGACGCAGATCCGCGTCGATGAACAGCGCCGCCAACTCCATACGCGCCTGCACTCGGCCGGCCATCTGATCGGTCACTTCGTCCAGGCCATGGGCTGGATGCCGATCAAGGCTCATCACTGGCCGGGCGAAGCGCGGGTGCAGTTCAAACCGGCGGAGTGTGCGCAGGAGGTTGATGTGCAGACCCTGCAGCAAGGTCTTGCACAATGGATTGCCCAGGACCTGCCACGCCTGACCTCGTTGCGCGAAGGCGCCCGGGAAATCGCTTTCGGCGACCTGCCGGCCTACGGCTGCGGCGGCACCCATGTACGCAGCCTTAAGGATCTGGGCATGGTTACGATCGACTCCCTTTCGCACAAGAAAGGGATTCTGTCCGTCCACTACCACGTGGACTGAGCGTCAGGGACATGACGCTGCAGAGGCCTGCATTCGCCGGTCTCGTTGACACTCTGCTGGATGGACCCAAGACATGATGCTTGACGTCGAATGTCTCGATGAGACGTGCATGAAAAAGCTGGCCAGCGAAGAAGTCCTCGCCATCCGCATCAAAGGCTGGCTGCCCCCGCCACTGGCGACCCGGATCGGTGAAAAAATCCTCGCGCCGGGCTTTGAAGGCTATATCAATGCGCCGAGCATTGGACGCATCGGCATGGCGTTTTATGAAGCGGAAAATCAGCCGCTGCTGATCGAAGACTATTTCGAGCGAGCCACCCGCAACATCACTGAGTTGCGAAACCGTTGCGCGCCCTACTCCTCCCCCGTCGATACCCTGCGCTGCATGTTCGACGAGTCCTGGCCCGCGGGGGCGCAACTGGAAACCCTCTACGGCCGCAAGATGTTCGTCGGCCTTTCCCGAGTAGTGAAGCCTGGCGTGCGTTTTCTCGCCCATCACGACATTTTCGCCAAGGACGCACCGCAGAGTTTCCAGGCTCGGAGTCTGCAAGCGCAGTTTGCCTGCAATGTGTACCTGAACATGCCCGCCCAAGGCGGCGCGTTGCAAATGTGGGACCGCGACATTTCGCCGGAACAGTTCGATGAAATGCGTGGCGACAGTTACGGAATCGACCCTGCCCAGCTGGGGACACCGACCCTGGAAGTCCGTCCCGAAGCGGGTGATTTCATCATGTTCAACTCACGCCGCATGCACTCGGTGACACCAGGCCTGGCCGAACCACGCCTGAGCCTTTCATTCTTTGTCGGCTACCGCGGCACCGCTTCCCCCCTGACCTTCTGGAGTTGAAATGCTTTCCAATTACCTGGGCGAGTTCCTGGCGCTGGCGACCATCCACTTTCTGGCTGTTGTAGCCCCAGGGCCGGATTTCGCCGTCACGATCCGCCAGAGCGTACGTTTTGGTCGCTGGGTCGGCATTTGTACGGCGCTGGGCATCGGCGCCGGCATATCCGTGCATGTGCTGTATACCCTGCTGGGGGTCGGCACCCTGATGCACACCCTCCCCTGGCTGCTGACCGTGGCCAAGATCATGGGCGGCGCCTACATTCTTTATCTGGGTGTGAACCTGTTGCGCAGCCAGCCAAAATCCGTACTGGAAGGCAACAACGCCACCGATGAACCGGTGATCGAGCAAACGCTGCTGAAGGCCTTCACCACTGGGTTTCTGACCAACGCCACCAACCCCAAGGCCACCCTGTTTTTCCTGGCGATCTTCACCACGCTGATCAGCACGGCAACGCCACTGAAGATTCAGGCTCTGTACGGTGCGTGGATGTGTTTTGTGAATGCCTTGTGGTTCGTGATCGTTGCGCTGTTTTTTTCCAGCAGCAAGGTGCGATTGCTTTTCTTGCGCATGGGCCACTGGTTTGAACGGACCATGGGCGTGATCCTGATTCTGTTTGCGGGCAGGTTGATACTGTCGATGTAAAACCGCCACGCACAAAAAAGCCCGCTCAGTCAGACTGGCGGGCTTTTTTGTGCGTCAGGTACAAATCGCAGACAAACAAAAACGCCGCTCGATGAGCGGCGTTTTTGTTGAATATGGAGCGGGAAACGAGACTCGAACTCGCGACCCCGACCTTGGCAAGGTCGTGCTCTACCAACTGAGCTATTCCCGCAAATGGCGTCCCCTAGGGGACTCGAACCCCTGTTACCGCCGTGAAAGGGCGGTGTCCTAGGCCACTAGACGAAGGGGACACACTAACTGAAACACATGGTGTGTATTTCAGTGCCCAAATCCGCATCCTGAGATGTCGGCTCTGGCTTCACTCAGCTTTGCCCGAAAGCAACGCTGTTTAAAATTGGAGCGGGAAACGAGACTCGAACTCGCGACCCCGACCTTGGCAAGGTCGTGCTCTACCAACTGAGCTATTCCCGCATTGGCGTCCCCTAGGGGACTCGAACCCCTGTTACCGCCGTGAAAGGGCGGTGTCCTAGGCCACTAGACGAAGGGGACACACGTACAACATTCACTGCCTGCTTCGTTTCGCTGTGTGCTTTACGCTGCAAGTGGCGCGCATTCTATGGATGGTTTGAGAGGTCGTCAACCCCCTGTTATAAATTTTTTTAAATCAATGACTTGGCCGTGCTTTTCAGCCCCGATCGGGTTTTTCCGTCGCCCGGTGTTTGACGCCTATATTCTGACACCCGCCAAGACGTTATAGTCCACTCCATCGGTGATGGCTATCTGCCTATATGGTGCCAGTATTCATATAAGGACACGCCCGCCGATACAGATTGAGCCACGCTGATCCAGCTCGTCGAGCGGCGCTATGCGCTGATACACCGAGTCACTACACTCGCACGCGAACCTATATAGAAGAGGTCTTACCGGTGACACCACTCATGATCACCCTGCTCGTCGTAGCCGGGATCGCACTCTTGATCGCCATTGGCTACATCAACCATGTAGTGGAAAACAACAAGCTGGAAAGGGCCCGTACCAAGGTTGAACTCAATGACCGCCTGCGTCGTTGCGGCGAGATTACCGAGACGTTCCCTGGTCAGTTGATGACACCGGCACTCAAGCTGCTGTTGGCCCGGCTGGAATTGAATGTCTGCCGGCGTTTGCTCAACCTGGAAAAAACCAGCGCCAATCTCAAGGCGCGCATCGTTGAGCTTGAAGCGTTGGTCGCGCAGGGCGAATCGATCCCGGTCAACAACCCGCCAGCGCCGATCCAGACCGAAGCCAAGGCCAAGGACGTACGCTTCCTGCTCGAGGCCCTGCACGGCCAGATCACCCGCGCCGCCCAGGACGGCTTCCTGCCGCCCAACGAAGCCAAGCGCTGGATCCGCGAAGTGCGCCACATTCTGGTACTGCTGCATATCGAGTTCTTCAACAACCTCGGCCAGCACTCCCTGCAACAGAATCAGCCCGGTCAGGCGCGTCTGGCGTTCGAGCGCGGCGTGCAATACCTGCGCAAGCAGCAGGAGCCGCAGATCTACGCAGAGCAGCTGGAATACCTGGAAAAGCTCCTGGCTCGCGCCAACGATCAGGTCATGGACCGCATCGCCCCTGTGGAAGGCGAGGTGAACCAGTTGACCGAGGGCCTCAAGGATGTAGAGGCGGATGCGGACTGGAAGAAGAAAGTGATCTACGACTGATCAGCGAACACGACAAAGCCACCTTGCAAGGTGGCTTTTTTTGTCCGTTGCCTTTGCAGGAACTTGCTCGCGATGACGGCTCGTCAGCTGCATCTATGTCGAATGACACTCAGCCATCGCGCCTGCAGGACAAGGATCACAACCTGAAGTGCCCCACCATCCCCTTCAACTCGACACCCAACTGCGCCAGCTCGATGCTCGACGCCGCATTGCCTTGCATCGCCAACGAAGACTGATCCGCACTGGCGCGAATGCTGGTGACGCTGCGATTGATCTCTTCGGCCACCGAGCTCTGTTCTTCGGCAGCGGCCGCGATTTGCTGGTTCATCTGCTGAATCAATGACACCGCCGCTGCGATGCTGCCCAGCGCACTTTCCGTCTGCAGTGCATCACTGACCGCCAGTTTCACCAATTCGCCGCTGCTCTGGATCTGCTGCACCGAAGTCTGCGCTGCCAGGCGCAGTGCACTGACCAGCCGTTCAATTTCCTCAGTCGATTGCTGAGTGCGCTTGGCCAGCGCGCGCACTTCATCGGCCACCACGGCAAAGCCCCTGCCCTGCTCGCCCGCACGGGCCGCTTCGATGGCTGCGTTGAGTGCCAACAGGTTGGTCTGTTCGGCCACACTCTTGATCACGCTGAGCACCGTGCCGATATTCTGGATTTCCGCGCTCAGGCTTTCGATGCTGGAACTGGCCGACGTTGCCGAATCCGCCAATTGCTCGATCCGCGCCATGCTCTGGCGCACCACCAACTGACCGCTTTCGACCTTGCCGTCGGCGGTCTGCGCCGCCACCGCAGCCTCTTCGGCGTTGCGTGCGACATCGTGCACAGTGGCCGTCATCTGGTTCATTGCCGTGGCGACTTGCTCGGTTTCTTCCTTCTGGCTGCTGACTTCGAGGTTGGTCTGCTCAGTCACCGCGGACAACGATTGCGCTGATGAGGCCAATTGTTCGATGCCGGCCTGCAAACCGCTGACGATTTGGCTCAGCCCCGCGCCCATTTGCTGCATCGCCTGCATCAACTGGCCGATTTCGTCGCGACGGTTCACTTCGACCGTACCACTCAAATCCCCCGAAGCAATCTGCTGCGCTACGTGAATCACGCTACGCAGCGGCCCGACGATCAACCGGGTGATCACCCAGGCGGCAATCAATCCGACCAGCAACGCCAGCGCAGAGGAGCCGATGATCAGCAGTGAGTTCTTCTTCAGTTCGGTCTGCATCGACTGGTCTTCGGCGACATACGCCTGATCGACCCGCTCCATCACCTGAGTCGCCCGTTGATGCAGTTGCTGATAGACGTTTTTTTCCTGTTCCAGCAAACCGGTGTACTCGGCGAGCTTGTCGCTGAAACTGGCGATATGCCCGGTCACTTCATTGAGCACGGTCTGGTAACCCTCATCCTTGACCGTGGTTTTCAGCTGTTCGGCCTGGCCCAGTGCCTGACTGGCCTGTTCGATCTTGCCCTGCGCACCGCTGTCGTCGCCCTTGCGGCTCAGGTCCAGACGCACCCGTGCCTCGTTCATGGCTTGCAACATCAACCGCGATACCTGGCTGACCTGATTGGCCTGCTCGATGAATTGCGCGCCGTCCTTGCCCTCGGAATCCTTGAGGGCATAGGTGCCGTCATCGGCCAGCCCCGCCTGCAGCACATCAAGGTTGTTGGCTACGCTGGACACTGACCAACTGGCCATTTCCAGCGCCAGGTCCTTGGCCTGGCTGAGCGAGACAAACTCGTCAAACGCTTTGCGATAGGCACCGAGCGACTGTTCGACATCACTCATCACCGGCACATTGGCCGACGACCCGGCCTTGAGCTCGTTGGCCAGGGCGATCAAGCCATCGACCCCTTCGTGCAGGGCATCGACAGTCTTCGGATTGCCGCGCAAGGCATATTCCTGCTCCAGCAGGCGGACCTTGAGCAAGCCACTGTTAAGCGACGACATCTGTTTGAGCCCGTCGAAGCGATGGCTGATGGTCTGCAGGGACCAGACGCCTATGGCCGCCACCAGAGCGGTCAACAGCAGCACCAGTACGAACCCGACACCCATTTTTTTTGCCATACCGAGGTTGGCAAAACGTCCTTGCACGGCCGAAATCATTGCACCAAGTCCCCCGCCATTATCGATAGCCGCAGATTCGCAATGGGCCTGTGGCAACACAAGTCTCTGGCGTCGGAATAATGGCAAAAAGCTACGCCCACGTCGTTTTCAGAACGCTTGAGGTCGATCCGGAGCGCTGGTCTGAAAAAACGCCTGGGCTCGCGGGTCACCCGCGGGATGTGCGACATAACCCTTTGCAACACTACAAAAAAACGGTGGGAGCGGGCTTGCTCGCGAATGCGGTGGGTCAAGCAACATCGATGTTGCTGACACGCCCTCTTCGCGAGCAAGCCCGCTCCCACAGGTTCGGCGGATGATTAAAACGCAGTGACCCCGCCGTCCACCGCCAGCGAATGCCCGGTGGTGAACGCAGCGCCGTCACTGCACAGGTACAGCACCGCGCTGGCGATTTCCTCGACCTTGCCGATACGGCCTACCGGGTGCATGGCGTTGGCGAATTCGCCCTTCTTCGGATCGGCTTCATAGGCACGACGGAACATGTCGGTGTCGATCACCGCCGGGCAGACCGCATTGACGCGGATTTGTTTCTTGGCGTACTCAATGGCCGCCGATTTGGTCAGGCCGATCACCGCGTGCTTGGAAGCGGCGTAGATGCTCATCTTCGGCGCAGCACCCAGGCCGGCCACCGAAGCGGTGTTGACGATCGCGCCACCGCCCTGGGCCAACAGCAGCGGCAACTGATATTTCATGCACAACCACACGCCCTTGACGTTGACGCCCATGATCGCGTCGAACTCGTCGACGGTACCCTCGGCCAACTTGCCCTTCTCGATCTCGATGCCGGCATTGTTGAAGGCGTAGTCGAGGCGGCCGTAGGTATTGATCACCTCGTCCATCAGATTTTTCACTTCGCTTTCCACCGTCACGTTGCAGCGCACGAAGGTCGCTTCGCCGCCCTCGGTACGAATCAGTGCGACCGTGCCTTCGCCGCCCGCGGTGTCCATGTCCGCCACCACCACCTTCAAGCCCTCGGCGGCGAACGCCTGGGCGGTCGCGCGACCGATACCGTTGGCGGCGCCCGTGACTACGACGACCTGGCCGGAAAACGTCATGCTCATTGTTATGTCCTCGAAGAGAAGTGTGCGGGGGATCGCCTTTTCCCAGTCTAGCCACAGCGCCCACCGGCACGGCAGCACTATCAGAAGGCCGGTTGTGCCCCCATGAGTTGCAGTGATGGAACTGCCCTGCCAACTATCATTGCGCTGGATCAACCTGCATTCGCCGCATCAGCCAAACTTGCGGCATCGCCGTCGAAGGTCTATCTACAAGGCTTCATTCATCTTGAGTGCCTGTCATGACTACCCAGACCAATCGCCAGTTCCTGCTCGCCAAACGTCCTGTCGGCGCGGCCACCCGCGAGACCTTCACCTATCAGGAAGTCCCGGTCGGCGAGCCGGCAGCCGGTCAGATCCTGGTCAAGAACGAATACCTGTCCCTGGACCCGGCCATGCGCGGCTGGATGAACGAGGGCAAGTCCTACATCCCGCCTGTAGGCCTGGGTGAAGTGATGCGAGCGCTGGGTGTGGGAAAAGTCGTGGCGTCCAACAACCCGGGGTTTGCGGTCGGGGACTACGTCAACGGCGCGCTGGGGGTGCAGGATTATTTCCTGGGTGAGCCGCGGGGCTTCTACAAGGTCGATCCCAAATTGGCGCCTCTGCCGCGCTACCTGTCCGCCCTGGGCATGACCGGCATGACCGCTTACTTCGCCCTGCTCGATGTGGGCGCACCCAAGGCCGGCGAGACCGTGGTGCTGTCAGGCGCCGCCGGTGCGGTGGGCAGCATTGCCGGGCAAATTGCCAAGATCAAGGGTTGCCGGGTGGTGGGGATCGCCGGTGGCGCGGACAAGTGCCGTTTCCTGATCGACGAACTGGGGTTTGACGGCGTCATCGACTACAAGAACGAAGACGTCATCGCCGGCCTCAAGCGCGAATGCCCGAAAGGCGTCGATGTGTATTTCGACAACGTCGGTGGCGACATCCTCGACGCCGTGTTGAGCCGCCTGAACATGAAGGCGCGGGTGGTGATCTGCGGCGCCATCAGCCAGTACAACAACAAGGAGGCGGTCAAGGGCCCGGCCAACTACCTGTCGCTGCTGGTGAACCGCGCGCGGATGGAAGGCTTCGTGGTGATGGATTACGCCTCGCAGTTCGCCGCTGCCGGGCAGGAAATGGCCGGCTGGATGGCCAAGGGACAACTCAAGAGCAAGGAAGACATTGTCGAAGGCCTGGAGACCTTCCCGGAGACGCTGATGAAATTGTTCAGCGGGGAGAATTTCGGCAAGTTGGTGCTCAAGGTCTGACACCAACACTGTGGGAGCGGGCTTGCTCGCGAATGCGGTGGGTCAAGCAACATTGCTGTTGCCCGACACGCCCTCTTCGCGAGCAAGCCCGCTCCCACATCTGGACGGTCGGTATCAGATCAGGCCAGCTCGGCCACTACCGAAGCCAACGCCTGTGCCGGATCCGCCGCCTGGCTGATCGGACGGCCGATCACCAGATAATCGGACCCGGCTTCCAACGCCTGACGCGGGGTCAGGATGCGGCGTTGGTCGTCCTGGGCGCTGCCCGTCGGACGAATCCCCGGGGTCACCAGTTGCAGCGACGGGTGCGCCGATTTCAGGGCCTGGGCTTCCAGGGCCGAGCACACCAGACCGTCCATCCCAGCTTTTTCCGCCAGTGCCGCCAGGCGCAACACTTGTTCTTGCGGCTCGATATCCAGGCCGATACCCGCCAGGTCCTCACGCTCCATGCTGGTCAGCACGGTCACGCCGATCAGCAACGGCTGCGGGCCGCTGCGCTTGTCCAGCACTTCACGGCAGGCCGCCATCATGCGCAGGCCGCCGGAGCAGTGCACGTTGACCATCCACACGCCCATTTCCGCCGCGGCCTTGACGGCCATGGCGGTGGTGTTGGGAATGTCGTGGAACTTGAGGTCCAGGAACACTTCGAAGCCCTTGTCGCGCAGGGTGCCGACGATTTCCGACGCGCAACTGGTGAACAATTCCTTGCCGACTTTGACCCGGCACAGTTTCGGGTCCAACTGATCGGCCAGCTTCAGTGCGGCGTCACGGGTGGGGAAATCCAGGGCGACGATGATAGGAGTCTGGCAGGCGGACATGAGCGGGCTCTCAAGGCAAGTCGAAATCGGCGCGCATTGTAGCGGAACCAGCGCCGCTGGGGGACCCGATGATCGGTAAATCGTCGAGAACGCTCAGGCAAGCCTAGCCCTTGAGGCCATTGTGTCGAGGCCGATACACAGCGGACACGCCCACAACACCCCGCCCCGCTACCCTCCCTGGCCGCAACATGTCCCTGCAGCACTTCCCGCCTCCGGGCCGGACGCCTATGCTGGAACCACCACCTCGCAGCCTATCTTTGTGGTTGGCAGCCAACCTGGCAGATGAACGCACGCATGCACAACACCCACGCCCCTGTGAACGATGATCAAAAAGCGCCCGGCGATGACAAACGCTGGAACATTCGCGCCCTGATCGTCGACGATGACGTCCCGATCCGCGAACTGATGATCGACTACCTGGCCCGTTTCAATATCCACGCCAGCGGCGTCACCGACGGCGCCGCCATGCGCCAGGCCCTGCAGGCGGAGCACTTCGACGTGGTGGTGCTGGACCTGATGCTGCCCGGCGAAGACGGCCTGTCGCTGTGTCGCTGGCTGCGCGCCGAGTCGGACATCCCGATCCTGATGCTGACCGCCCGTTGCGAACCCACCGACCGCATCATCGGCCTGGAACTGGGCGCCGACGATTACATGGCCAAGCCGTTCGAGCCCCGGGAACTGGTGGCGCGGATCCAGACCATTCTGCGCCGGGTGCGCGATGACCGCAGCGAGCAACGGGCGAACATCCGCTTCGACAATTGGCGACTCAACAGCGTGCTGCGCCAGTTGATCGCCGCCGATGGCCTGGTGGTGCCGCTGTCGAACGCCGAATTCCGCCTGTTGTGGGTGTTCATCGAACGTCCGCGCCGGGTGCTGAGCCGTGAGCAATTGCTCGATGCTGCCCGAGGCCGGTCGATCGAGGCCTTTGATCGCAGCATCGACCTGCTGGTGTCGCGCCTGCGGCAGAAACTCGGTGATGATCCCAAGGCACCGCAACTGATCAAGACCGTGCGTGGCGAAGGCTATCTGTTCGACGCCCGAGACATCGGTTGATGCGCGGGCGCTTCGATACGCTGTTCGGCCGGCTGTTTGGCGTACTGCTGATCGCGATCATCCTGGCGCACCTGCTGGCCTTTGCCTGGTTTCACTACTACGGCCCACCGCCGCCTCCGCCGCAACCGCCGCAATACACCGAAAACTTCGACGGCCAGCGCCCGCCTCCGGACCTGCGGTTAACCCCTCGGCCGCCCCGGCCATGGTTTGGCGGGCCGGTGGTGCCGCTGACCTTTCAATTGATCTCACTGATCATTGCCGCCTGGTACGGCGCCAAACTGCTGAGCCGGCCGATCCAACGCCTGAGCGACGCCGCCGAGCGTCTCAGCGAGGACCTCAACAGCGCGCCACTGGAAGAGTCCGGCCCACGGGAAGCGCGGCAAGCGGCCAACACCTTCAACAAGATGCAGCGGCGCATCATTGAGCAGGTCAAACAGCGCTCGCGCATGCTCGGTGCCGTGTCCCACGACCTGCGCACACCGCTGTCGCGACTCAAGTTGCGGCTGGAGCAGATCGGTGACGACAAGCTTCAGGGCCAGATGCGCCAGGACCTGGACGACATGATCAGCATGCTCGACGCGACCCTCACGTATCTGCATGAGCAGCGCACCAGCGAGGCGCCGCAATGGATGGACGTGCAGGCGCTGGTGGAGTCCCTGAGCGAGAACGCCCAGGACCAGGGCGCCGATGTCCAGGCCAGCGGCCATTGTGCGCCGCTGCAGGTACAACCGATGGCCTTGCGCTCCTGCGTCAACAACCTGTTGGACAATGCCCTGCGTTATGCCGGGCAGGCATCGATCACCCTGGAAGATCATCGGGAGCAGTTATTGATCAGGGTCATCGACCACGGGCCGGGCATCGCAGCGGAGCAACGCGAAGCGGTGTTCGAACCCTTCTTCCGCCTGGAAGGTTCACGCAACCGCAACTCCGGTGGCGTCGGCCTGGGCATGACCATTGCGCGGGAAGCGGCGCAACGGATGGGCGGGCAACTGAGCCTGGAAGAAACCCCGGGGGGCGGGCTCACCGCGGTCATTCGCCTGCCGCGGGCCTGAATCCACAGACACCCAATGTGGGAGCGGGCTTGCTCGCGAAGAGGGTGTGTCAGCCGACATCACAGTCGACTGACACACCGCTTTCGCGAGCAAGCCCGCTCCCACAGGGTAAAGCGCGAATCAGCGCTTGCGCAGGATCACGCTACCGATCGAGTAGCCCGCACCGAACGAGCTGAGCACCGCCAGCGAGCCGGCCGGCAAGTCGTCCTGGTTCTTGTGGAACGCAATCACCGAACCGGCGGAGCTGGTATTGGCGTAGGTGTCGAGAATCACCGGGGCTTCCTGCTCGGTGGCGTCGCGGCCCAGCAGTTTCTTGACGATCAGGTGGTTCATGCTGAGGTTGGCCTGGTGCAGCCAGAAGCGCTTCACGTCGCTGACGTTGAGCTGATTCTCTTCCAGGTGCTGGCCGATCAGTTCGGCGACCATCGGGCAGACTTCCTTGAACACCTTGCGCCCTTCCTGGACGAACAGCTTGTCCCTGGCGCCGATGCCCTCCTCCGCCGCGCGGTTGAGGAAGCCGAAGTTGTTGCGGATGTTGTTGGAGAACTTGGTCAGCAGTTTGGTACTGACGATGTCGAACTGGAACTTGGAGGTGGCCTGGTCGGCGCGCTCGATGATCACTGCGGTGGCGGCGTCGCCGAAGATGAAGTGGCTGTCGCGGTCGCGGAAGTTCAGGTGACCGGTGCAGACTTCCGGGTTGACCATCAGGATCGCCCGCGCCTGGCCCAATTGGACGCTGTTGGCAGCGGCCTGAATGCCGAAGGTCGCCGAAGAACAGGCCACGTTCATGTCAAAACCGAAACCCTGGATGCCCAGCGCTTCCTGGACTTCGATGGCGATGGCCGGGTAGGCGCGTTGCAGGTTGGAGCAGGCGACGATCACGCCGTCGATGTCCGCCGCGGTCTTGCCGGCACGCTGCAGGGCCTGCTCGGCAGCGCCGATGGCCATCTGGCACAGCACCGACCATTCGTCGTTGGAACGCTCCGGCAAGCGGGGCGCCATGCGTTGCGGGTCGAGAATGCCTTCCTTGTCCATGACAAAGCGGCTCTTGATGCCGGACGCTTTTTCGATGAACGCGGCGCTGGACTCGGTCAAGGCTTCAACCTCGCCGCGCGCGATGGCATCAGCGTTGTCGGCGTTGAATTGCGCCACATAGGTATTGAAAGACTGCACCAGTTCTTCGTTGGAAATGCTGTTGGCTGGTGTGTAAAGGCCGGTGCCGCTGATGACGACGTTATGCATGGTCGTGTCTCTAATCTGTTCAGGCAGAAAGCATTGGCACCGACGTACCAATACACAAAGGGTCTATTCCCATCCGGGGGGACGCAAACCTGGCATCGCTTTATTCCGGCACGCGACCTGGCCGAAGGCTCTGGGTCGGGAAACCGGCGTTTATGGTCGCGAAGTTTGCCATAAACCTTGGGTTTTGGCGCCTTTTGAACAAACACCGCGCAACCCTGTGGAAGCGGGCTTGCTCGCGAAGGCGCCGCGTCAGCCTCCAGATTCGTTATCTGACACACCGCCTTCGCGAGCACGTCGAATCGTCGCACCGCCGCTCCCACAGGGATTGTGCTATGCCTCTACCTGACTCCACTGCTTGCTCAGGCGCTTGTCGGAGATCGGCACCTTGGTCCCCAGTTGCTGGGCGAACAGCGACACCCGGTACTCCTCCAGCCACCAGCGATACAACTCCAGCTGCGGATCGCGCTTGCCTTCCTGGGCGTGCTTGCTGGCGCGGGCCTGGTATTGGGTCCACAACCCCGTCAACTCGCCACTCCACACCCGGTCGCGCTGAACCTGAGCGCCGATTTTCTCGAACCGTTGCTCGACCGCTTTCAGGTAGCGCGGCAGCTCCTTGAGCCATTGCATCGGCGTTTCGCGGACAAAACCCGGATACACCAGGTGGCTGAGTTGCTGCTTGATGTCGTTCAGGGCCACGGCTTGCGCCAGGTCGATCTTGCCCTTGAAGCGCTTTTGCAGGCCATGCCAGAGCTTGAGGATTTCCAGGGTCAGCTTCGCCAGGCGCTCGGCGTGTTCGGTCCAGGCCCCACGCTTGCGCTCGGCCAGTGACGCCAGGCCTGCGCCGTCTCGAGGCAGCGGGTCTTCGCCGTCGAGAATGCAGCTGTCGAGGCTGGCCAGCAGAATGTCTTCCACCAGCGCGTCGACCCGGCCCATGTCGCGATACAAAAGGCCCAGTTCAGTCAGGCCCGGGAGCTTGCCACGCAGGAACTTCGCCGGTTCCGCCAGTTGTTGCAGCAACAGGCGCTGCAAGGCACGACGGTGCTGGAACTCGGCCTCGGCCGGGGTCGAGAACCGCCCTTCCTTGACTGTACCGCTCTCCTCCACCAGTGCCGGATACACCGTCATCGACAGCCCGGCAATCTTCTGCTGGGTTTTCTCGGCCACGGCGGCAAACACTTTCGGCTCCACCGGCTGCTGGCTTTTCGCAGTTTGCGGCACGGCCAGGGCAGCCTGGCTGGCCTCGGCAAAGCGCGCGGTCAACTCCGCCAGATCACGCCCCTCGCCGAGGAACTTGCCTTGGGCGTCGACGATTTCCAGGTTCATGCGCAGGTGGCTTTCCACCTGCTGCGCCGCTTCGGCCCAGGCTTCATCGCTGACCCGGGCACCGGTCATGCGCAGCAACTCACGGCCCAGGGCCTGGGGCAGCGAGCCCTCGGCGAAGGTCATGCGCTGCAATGCAGCTTTGACAAAGTCCGGCACCGGCACGAAGTTCTTGCGCAGGGCCTTGGGCAGGTTGCGCACCAGGGCAATGCACTTGGCTTCGATGACACCCGGCACCAGCCACTCCAGGCGCTCTGGTGGCAACATCGGCAGCAACGGCGCCGGTACGCGCAGGGTCACGCCGTCCCGCGGATGGTTGGGTTCGAAGTGGTAACTCAGCGCCAGTTCCAGATCGCCGATGTGCAGGGTGTCCGGGTAATGCTGGGCGGTGATTTCACTGGCCTCGCGGGCCAGCACGTCTTCTTCGCGCATAATCAGCAGCTGCGGGTCTTTCTGGCTGTTGATCCGATACCAACTGTCGAACGTCGCGGTCTGGTGGATCTCCGCCGGCAACCGTGCGTCGTAGAAGGCGAACAGGGTTTCTTCGTCGGCGAGAATATCGCGGCGGCGGGCCTTGGCTTCCAGTTCGTCGAGCTGCTCCAGCAGTCGCGCATTGGCCGCCAGGCACTTGGCCTTCGACTGGATCTCGCCGCGCACCAAGCCTTCGCGGATGAACAACTCACGGGACACCACCGGGTCCACCGGGCCGTAATGCACGGGCCGACGCCCGACCACGATCAGGCCGAACAGGGTGATCTGCTCGAAGGCCACGACCTGGCCGCGCTTCTTCTCCCAATGGGGCTCGAAGTGGTTTTTCTTGATCAGGTGCCCGGCCAGCGGCTCGATCCAGTCGGCGTCGATCTTGGCCACCATCCGCGCATACAGCTTGGTGGTTTCCACCAGTTCGGCGGTCATCAGCCATTGCGGGCGTTTCTTGCCGATGCCCGAGGACGGGTGAATCCAGAAGCGCCGCTGACGGGCGCCCAGGTAATCACCGTCCTCGGTCTTCTGACCGATCTGGCTGAGCAGGCCCACCAGCACCGCTTTGTGCAGTTTCGGGTAATCCGCCGGCTCTTTGTTCAGGCTCAGCTGCATGTCACGGCAGATCAGGCTCAACTGGCGATGGGAATCACGCCATTCGCGCAGGCGCAGGTAATTCAGGAAATTCTTGCGGCACCAGTTGCGCAGCGGGCTGGCGGTCAGCGCCTGGCGCTGCTCCTCGAAGCCGCGCCACAGATTGACCAGCCCGGCGAAGTCCGAGTCGGCATCCTTCCATTGCGCGTGGGCCTGGTCGGCCGCTTGCTGACGCTCCGGCGGGCGCTCGCGCGGGTCCTGGATCGACATGGCGCTGGCAACGATCAGCACTTCCTGCAGGCTGCCGAGCTTGGCCGCTTCCAGCAGCATGCGGCCCATGCGCGGGTCCACCGGCAGGCGCGCCAATTGCCGGCCGAGCGGAGTCAACTGACTGTTGCGGTCCACCGCCGACAGCTCTTGCAGCAGGTTGTAGCCGTCGCTGATGGCCTTGCCGTCCGGTGGCTCGATGAACGGGAACGCGCTGACTTCGCCGAGGCGCAGGTGCAGCATTTGCAGAATAACGGCGGCCAGGTTGGTCCGCAGGATTTCCGGATCGGTGAATTCCGGGCGACCGAGGAAATCCTCCTCGCTGTACAGGCGCACGCAGATGCCCGGTTCGACCCGCCCGCATCGGCCTTTGCGCTGGTTGGCGCTGGCCTGGGAAATCGCTTCGATGGGCAGGCGCTGGACCTTGGCCCGGTAGCTGTAGCGACTGATGCGCGCGGTGCCGCTGTCGATCACATAACGAATGCCTGGCACGGTCAGCGAGGTTTCCGCGACGTTGGTCGCCAGCACCACGCGACGCCCCGGGTGCGACTGGAAAATCCGTTGCTGCTCGGCCGGCGACAACCGCGCGTACAACGGCAGGATTTCGGTGTGCTTGAGCTGGGCCTTGCGCAACATCTCGGCGGCGTCGCGAATCTCCCGTTCACCGGGCAGGAACACCAGCACATCGCCAGGGCTGCGGCGCTCGCTGCGTTCATAAGCGGCGATTTCGTCGAGGGTGGCGAGAATCGCCTGATCCACCGTCAGGTCGTCCTCGACGCGGTTGCCCTCCTCGTCCTGCTCCAGGGTCAGTGGGCGATACCAGGTCTCCACCGGGAAGGTGCGACCGGATACTTCGACAATCGGCGCGTCATCGAAATGCTTGGAGAAGCGTTCCAGGTCGATGGTCGCCGAGGTGATGATGACTTTCAGGTCCGGCCGGCGCGGCAGCAGGGTTTTCAGGTAGCCGAGCAGGAAGTCGATGTTGAGGCTGCGTTCGTGAGCCTCGTCGACGATGATCGTGTCGTAGCGTTCCAGGTAGCGGTCGTTCTGGGTTTCCGCCAGCAGGATGCCGTCGGTCATCAGCTTGATCAGGGTGTTGGAATCGCTCTGATCCTCGAACCGCACCTGATAGCCGACCAGTGCGCCCAAGGGCGTGCCCAGTTCTTCGGCGACCCGACTGGCAACGCTGCGCGCAGCAATCCGCCGTGGCTGGGTGTGGCCTATCAGGCCATGCTGGCCACGACCGATTTCCACGCAGATCTTCGGCAACTGGGTGGTTTTGCCCGAGCCGGTTTCGCCGGCGATGATCAGCACCTGATGCTTTTCCAGCGCTTTTTTGATTTCGTCGCGCTTGGCGGCGATCGGCAGGCTGTCGTCGTAACGAATCACCGGCAGGCTGGCACGGCGTGCCAGCACCTGATCACAGGACGCCTGCATGCGCTCAACCCACTGGGCCAGCTTGGCTTCGTCGGGTTTCTTGCGCAACTCAAGCAACTGCCGCCGCAGCCGGTGGCGGTCGGCGAGCATGGCGTGATCGAGGTTTTTCAGCAGTTTGTCGATGGAGGGCGATTCGTCGGTCATCGGGGGTGCAATTCGGTCGTCTAGTGGCGCAGGTTGCCGATTGTCGCAGAAAAGCTGCATCGAGCACGACTGGGACGCGCTTTTGTGGTGAGGGGTTGCACTCAGGACCGCTATTCGCTGTCCAGCCCCTTGCGGCGATACGGGAACACGTCGATCACCTTGCCCGCCCGAATCGCCTCTTGCAGGCTTTTCCAGTAGTCGGCGTTGTACAACTCGCCGTGCAACCGGTCGAACAACTTGCGCTGCCCGGCGTCGGCGAACAGGAACGGTGGGAACTCCTCGGGGAACACGTCCAGCGGTCCGATCGAGTACCAGGGCTCGGAGGCCATTTCGTCCTCGGGCGTGCGCGGTGCCGGGATGTGGCGGAAGTTGGCTTCGGTGAGGAAGCAGATCTCGTCGTAGTCGTAGAACACCACCCGGCCGTGACGGGTGACGCCGAAGTTTTTCAGCAGCATGTCGCCGGGGAAAATGTTCGCCGCCGCCAGTTGCTTGATCGCCAGGCCATAATCGTCCAGCGCCTCGTGGATCTGCGCTTCATTGGCGTTTTCCAGGTACAGGTTCAGCGGGGTCATGCGCCGTTCGGTCCAGCAGTGGCGGATCAGCACCGTGTCGCCCTCCACCGACACCGTGGACGGCGCCACCTCCAGCAACTCCTCCAGGCACGCCGGATCGAACTTGCCCAGCGGGAAACGGAAGTCGGCGAATTCCTGGGTATCGGCCATGCGCCCCACCCGATCGACACTTTTCACCAGCCGATACTTCTCGATCACCGTGGCGCGGTCGACGTTCTTCGACGGCGAGAAACGGTCCTTGATGATTTTGAATACGGTGTTGAACCCCGGCAGGGTGAACACGCTCATCACCATGCCGCGCACGCCCGGAGCCATGATGAACTGGTCATCGGTGTTGGCCAGGTGATTGATCAGCGCCCGATAGAACTCTGACTTGCCGTGTTTGTAGAAGCCGATGGAAGTGTACAGCTCGGCGATGTGCTTGCCCGGCAGGATGCGCTTGAGGAAGCCGATGAACTCCGCCGGCACCGGCACATCCACCATGAAATACGAACGGGTGAACGAGAAGATGATCGACACGTCGGCTTCGTCGGTGATCAGCGCATCGATCTGGATCCCGCGACCCTCCTGGTGCAGCAAGGGGATCGCCAGCGGCCATTGCTCATCGGCGGTGTAGATGCGCCCCACCAGGTACGCGCCCTTGTTGCGGTAGAGCACCGAAGAGAACAGCTCGACGCTCAGTTCCGGGTCCTTGCACACCCAGTCCGGCAGGTTCTCGCGCAACTGCGCCTCGAGGCGCTTGAGGTCGCCGGGCAGGTCGGCGTACGCCTCGCTGAAGCGGTAATCGGCAAAGATGCTGGCCAGCATGCCCGACAACTGGCCCTGGGGCTTGTAGGTGCGGGTTTGCGCGGCCCGGGCCCGGCGCAGGCTCGGCCGGGTGGTGTGGATGAACATGCAGCCGTCGCTGATCAGGTCATGGCTGAACAGCCCGCAGAAGATCGAGTTGTACCAGGTTTCGGACAGCTCATCGTCGAAACGCAGGTCGATCAGGCTGATGTAGGCGCTTTTGACCAGCGGCCAACAGCTGGCGTCCAGGGTGTCGGCGTCGAACGCGATGCGCAGCCGCCCCACCGTTTCGCTGACTTTCTCTTCGTACAGATTGATCCGCGCCGCCGACGCCGATTGCGTCTCCTGCCACTTGGCCTGTTCGAAACGGGCGCGCGCACCGTCGGTGATCTGGCGGAAATGCTCGCGGTAGTCGTCAAAGCCGTCGAGGATCAAGCGGGCGATGTCGGCGGCTGGCCAATGCTGCGGCATGGTGAGACCTCTGCGGGAATTCGTGAGCCCTGAGCTTAGCCAGTGAAGCGGGTGCAGGAGAAGTGTAATTTTTCCAGCGAATTGAATGCCCGTTTTCCGGTTGCCATCGATCCGGCGCTCGGCAACACTCTCGTCCCGATCAAGCCAGGAGCGCACCGTGAACCCCGTCGATTTATTCAGATTACTGTCGCTGGCGGCCATTTGGGGGGCGAGTTTCCTGTTCATGCGCATCATCGCCCCGGTGATTGGCACGATCCCCACCGCATTTTTTCGCGTGTCCATCGCCGCCGCCGGGTTGCTGGTGATTCTCGGGCTGATGCGCATCAACTGGGATTTCAAGGGCAAGCTCAAGACCGTGATGTTGCTCGGGGTGATCAACTCCGGCATCCCGGCAACCCTCTACTCGGTGGCCGCGCAGGTACTGCCCGCCGGTTATTCGGCGATTTTCAACGCCACCACGCCGCTGATGGGCGTGCTGATCGGTGGCCTGTTCTTCCATGAACGGCTCACCGGCGCCAAGCTCGGCGGCGTGTTCCTGGGGCTGTTCGGGGTCGGCATCCTGACCCGCGCCGGTCCGATGGCGTTCGATCTGCAGCTGCTGATGGGCGCCGTCGCATGCTTGCTGGCGACCACCTGTTACGGTTTCGCCGGGTTCCTCGCCCGCCGCTGGCTGGATCAGGCCGGCGGGCTCGACAGCCGACTGTCGGCGCTGGGCAGCATGCTGGGGGCGACGCTGTTCCTGTTGCCGCTGTTCGGCTACAGCGTGATCACCCAGCCACCGGCGAGCTGGGGCGGATTGAATGTCTGGCTGTCGTTGCTGGGGTTGGGCCTGATGTGCACCGCGTTTGCCTACATCATCTACTTCCGCCTGCTCAGTTCGGTCGGGCCGGTGAAATCGATGACCACGACCTTCCTGATCCCACCGTTCGGGGTGTTGTGGGGGGCGATGTTTCTGGGTGAGCCGCTGTCGATGGCGCACATATATGGCGGGGTGTTGATTGCGGTGGCGTTGTGGCTGGTGCTGAAGCCGGCGGGGGTGAAAGTGGCAGAGGTCATAGCCAAATAGATTGGCGGTGGTGCCGATGACGCCTTCGCGAGCATGCCCCCTCCCACAGGGATTGCGCTCAACCTGTGGGAGCGGGCTTGCTCGCGAAGAGGCCGGCTCAGACGCTACAAAGCCGACTGACTCACCTCCCCATCCACCAACCGCCGAATCCCCAGCGGATTGCTGTTCTGCAAGGCTTCGGGCAGCAATGCATCCGGGTAGTTCTGGAAGCACACCGGCCGCAGGAAGCGGTCGATGGCCAGGGTGCCGACCGAGGTGCCCCGGGCATCGGAGGTCGCCGGATACGGCCCACCATGCACCATCGCCTCACACACCTCGACCCCGGTCGGATAACCATTGAGCAAAATCCGCCCAACCTTCTCCTGCAGCATTTCCGCCAGCCAGCGGTACTCCAGCAACTCCTCGGGCTCACCGATCAAGGTCGCCGTCAGCTGTCCACGCAAGCCGTGCAGGACCTGCGCCAATTGCGCCCGGCTCTCGACCTCAATGACGATGGTGGTCGGCCCGAACACCTCTTCCTGAAGCAATTCATCGCCCTTGAGCAGCAGGCTGACATCCGCCTTGAACACCTGCGGCTGCGCCTGATTGCCCTGCTGCGGTTTGCCCGCCAGGTGCGTCAGGCCCGGATGTTCGTGCAGATCGCCCAGGCCCCGGCTGTAGCTGGCCAGCGCGCCGGCATTGAGCATGGTCTGCGCCGGTTGCTGGTTCATGCTGGCGCAAAAGGTTTGCACAAAGCTGCTGAACTGAGGCGAACGCAAGCCGATCACCAGGCCCGGGTTGGTGCAGAACTGGCCACAGCCCAAGGTCACCGAACCGGCCAGTTGCGCCGCGATCTGCTCGCCTCGAACCTTGAGCGCTTCGGGCAGCAGGAACACCGGGTTGATGCTCGACATCTCGGCGAACACCGGTATCGGTTGCGGTCGGGTCGCCGCCATGTGGCTCAAGGCATTGCCGCCCTTGAGCGAGCCGGTAAAACCCACCGCCTGAATCGCCGGGTGCTTGACCAGCCACTCGCCGACGCCGCCGCCGTAAATCATGTTGAACACACCCGCCGGCATCCCGCTGCGCTCGGCGGCGCGGATGATCGCGTCCGCGATCCATTCAGCGGTTGCCATGTGTCCGCTGTGAGCCTTGAACACCACCGGGCAACCGGCGGCCAGCGCCGACGCGGTATCGCCACCGGCGGTGGAGAATGCCAGGGGAAAGTTGCTGGCACCGAACACCGCCACCGGCCCCAGAGCGATGCGGTACTGGCGCAAATCCGGACGCGGCAAGGGCTGACGATCAGGCATGGCGCGGTCGATTCGCGCACCGTAAAAATCCCCCCGCCGCAGCACCTTGGCGAACAGCCGAAGCTGACCGCTGGTGCGCCCGCGCTCGCCTTGGATTCGCCCCGCCGGCAGCGCCGTTTCCCGGCACACGATGGCAACGAAATCAACGCCCAGCGCGTCGATCTCATCGGCGATGGCGTCGAGGAACACCGCGCGTTTTTCCGCACTCAGGTTGCGGTAAACCGGGTAGGCCGCAGCGGCGGCCTTGGCAGCGGCGTCCACTTCCGCCTCGCTGGCCTGGAAGAACCGGGCCGGCAAGGGTTCACCGGTGGTGGCATCCAGGCTTTGAAGTTGCACGGTGCCGTTGGCGCTGCGCCGCCCGCCGATGTAGTTGTGTCCCAGTAATGTGCTCATGAAGGTTTCCCGGCCGGCCAACAGCGCCGGCGATTGAAGATTCAAAGCGTCCGCACCTGACCGATCGCCAGTGGCTGGGCACTCTCGCCGATACCGTTTTCCAGCGGCGCGCCGAATTCGTCGAGGCTGATCCGGAAGCGATCCCCCGGACGGGTCTGCACACCGTCGGCAAACGACAGCGTGGCGGTGCCGAAGTAGTGCACGTGCACGTCGCCAGGGCGCAGGAACTGTGCGTATTTGAAGTGATGGAACTCGAGGTTGGCGAGGCTGTGGCACATGTTGTCTTCACCGCTGAGAAACTCCTTCTCCCAGAGGGTTTCGCCATTGCGCGTGATACGGCTGGTGCCGGCCAGATGCCGCGGCAATTCCCCCACCCGCAGTTCCGGACCATAGGCACAGAAACGCAGTTTCGAATGGGCCAGGTACAGGTAGTTGCGCCGCTCCATGACATGGTCGGAAAACTCGTTGCCCAAGGCGTAACCGAGGCGGTACGGCTGGCCGTCATCGCCGATCACATAGAGCCCGGTCAGCTCCGGCTCCTCGCCCGCATCCTCTGCAAATGGCGGCACCGGGAAATCCGCACCAGGACGCACGACGATGCTGCCGTCGCCCTTGTAGAACCACTCCGGTTGCGCACCGACCAGCCCGGCCGCCGGTTTGCCGCCCTCCAGGCCCCACTTGAAGATGCGCATGGTGTCGGTCATGCCGGCTTCCACCGTGCCCTCCTGCTGGTGCATCTTGTCCCGGGCCGAAGCGCTGCCCAAGTGGGTCAGACCGGTGCCGCTGATCAGGCAGTGGGCCGGGTCTTCGTGGTCCAGGGGCGGCAGGACCTGGCCCTGCTGCAACAGCTGTGCGTAATCCGGGCCCGGCTCGGTGCCGCGCAAGGCGACCTCATCTTGCAGGCTGCGTTGGGCGCGAATTGCCGCCAGTGCCAGTTCGCGGGTGCTGCGGGTGTCTTTCAGCACTTGAACCTGTGAGCCTTCAACCAGGCCCACCTGGCGCTCACCGGCAGTGTTTTCAAATTGAATCAGGCGCATGACGGCCCTCCAGAAAGTCGTGGACCCAGGGTCACTCGATGATGTTGAAATCGCTCAGGTATTCATCGGAGATTTCCAGGCCCAGGCCCGGCTTGTGGTCATCGAGTTGGATGTAGCCATTGACCGGTTGCGGCTCGCCCTTGAACACGTAGTAGAACAGTTCGTTGCCGACTTCGACGTCGAACACCGGGAAGAACTCGGCCATCGGCGAGGCGGTGGTGGACATGGTCAGGTGATAGTTGTGCATCTGCCCGGCATGAGGGATCACTGGCACCGACCAGGCTTCGGCCATGGCGTTGATCTTGCGCGCCGCGGTGATGCCGCCGACGCGGTTGGTGTCGTACTGGATCACGTCGACGGCGCGGCGCTCCAGCAGGTCCTTGAAGCCGTAGGAGGTGAATTCGTGCTCGCCGCCGGAGATCGGCATGATCCCCATTTTCTTCAGTTCCACGTAGCCTTCGATGTCGTCGGCGATCACCGGTTCTTCGAGCCAGCGCGGTTCGAACTCCGCCAGTTTCGGCAACATGCGCCGCGCATATTCCAGGGTCCAGCCCATGTAGCACTCGAGCATGATGTCGACGTCAGGGCCGGCCAGTTCACGCAGGGCGCGCACTTGTTCGATGTTCTTGCGCATGCCGGCCGGACCGTCTTTGGGGCCGTAGCCGAAGCGCATTTTCAGCGCGGTGAAACCCTGGCTCAGATAGCCCTGGGCTTCTTCGAGGAACAGGTCCAGGTTGTCGTTGGCGTAGAGCTTGGAGGCGTAGGTCCAGATCTTTTCCTTGGTGCGCCCGCCCAGCAGCTTGAACACCGGTTTGTTGACCGCTTTGCCCATGATGTCCCAGATCGCGATGTCGATCGCCGAGATCGCCGCCATGCCGATGCCTTTGCGGCCCCAGGCGTGGCTCTGGCGGTACATTTTCTGCCAGATGTATTCGTTGTCGAACGGGTCTTCACCGATGGCGATCGGGGCCAGGTAGGTGTCGATGATTTCTTTGGCCACACGGGGCGCCAGGGCGCAGTTGCCGATCCCGACCAGGCCGTTGTCGGTCTCGACTTCCACCACCAGCCAGCCGTGGAAACGGAACGAGCCCATGGCATCGCCGCGCTCGAACAGGATGTCGCTGGCGTTGGTGCAGAAGTGCGCCTGAGGTGGGACGACCTTGCCTTTCCACTCGAAGACGCGGGTACGGATGGCTTTGATTTTCATGGGTACGGATTCCTTGCGCTGCCGGTTTCTTGTAGTTGTGTGAGTCGCTGCGCAGAACCGTCGATAGGGGCGGTGCCGGGCATTCGATGGACCGACTTTAGCCAGCGGTCGGGGGGTGCGGATAATCACTTATGCGTATCCGGCGATAACCTGGGGTGATGGCAAAAAAGGATTTTCAGCTAGATAGGGTTATCAGGCAGTACACCAAACAAATGTGGGAGCGGGCTTGCTCGCGAAGGGGTCGTGTCAGTCGACACGTATGTCGCCTGACAGTCCGCTTTCGCGAGCAAGCCCGCTCCCACATTAGGGTTGTGTTGGTTTATAGGCCGAGTATCAGTAGCTGTTGGCGCCCATCCGGCAGGCAATTTCGAACGCCTGGCGCGTCGCGCCGACATTGGCCTTGCCCTGCCCCGCAATGTCGAACGCCGTGCCATGGGCCGGGGTGGTGATCGGGATCGGCAGACCGCCCTGCACCGTGACGCCCCGGGAGAAGCCCATCAGTTTGATCGCGATCTGTCCCTGGTCGTGATACATGGTCACCACCGCATCGAACGCGCTGGCATCGCCCTGGACCTTGAGGAAAATCGTGTCGCCGGGATACGGCCCCTCGGCCGCAATCCCCAGGGATTGGGCAGTGCGCACTGCCGGGCCGATGATGTCCAGCTCTTCGCGGCCGAACGAGCCATTGTCGCCGTTGTGCGGGTTCAGGCCGCAGACGCCGATGCGCGGTTTTTCCAGGCCGCTGCGCTTGAGTGCGGTGTCGATCAGCTGGATCGCTTCGCCCACCCGCTGCTCACTCAACAGGCCCGAGACTTCCGACAGCGCCACATGGGACGTCACCCGTGACGTCCACAGGTTGTCGAGCACGTTGAACTCGCAGAACGGCCCGTGGAAATCCAGCAGCTCGGCGAACCAGTGCAGCTCATCGTTATGGGCCATGCCGGCCATGTGCAGCGAGGTCTTGTTCAGCGGACCGAACAGCACCGCATCGGTCATCCCCGCTTCGGTCAGGCGCAGGGCTTTTTCCAGGGTGTCGAGGCTGTAGCGACCGCCAATCACACTGGCTTCGCTGCGCGGGAACTCACCCACGGCGCCGCCGCGAAAGTCATAGAACAACGGCGTGTCGTCAGCGAACGACAGTTGCTCCAGCGACGCCACGGGACGGTAGGGAAATTCCACCCCTGCGATGTCCATGCCGCGACGCATTTCTGCCTCGTCGGCAATCAAGATCACGTTGGCCTTGCTACGCACCTCAGGCTCGGCCAGCAGTCGTGCGATCAGTTCAGGACCGATGCCCGCCGGGTCGCCCAGGACCATGGCGATGGTTGTCTTGTTCATGCTTCACTCCTCAAGGGTTCAGGCCGCGCCCGGTCGATGGCGCATGGCTCGCAGCGATAGATCCGCTGCGCGTTGCTGTAGAACAGTCGCTCCTGATCGGCCAGGGGCAGATCGGCGACGATGGATTTGAAACCGCTGTAGATGTCATCGAACGAGCCGCACAGGCTGTCCACCGGAAAGTTGCTGGCGAACATCACCCGATCGGTGCCGAACATGGCGATCACCTCCCGCACGATCCAGGCATTGTCCTTGGCGCGCCACGCCCGCCCCTGAATGCCCAGGCCGGAAATCTTCACCTGCACGTTCGGCCACTGGGCCAGCCGCGCCATCGCCATGCGCCAACCGGCCAGGCCCTCGGCGCTGCGGTCGCTGGGCAAACCGGCGTGGTTGAGGATCAGCGTGGTGCCGGGAAAATCCCGGGCCAACCGTTCGGCTTCGTGCAGGTTCCACCAGGGCGTCTGCAAATCGAAATGCAGTCCCAGCCCGTGCAGCGCGGCGTAACTGCGGCGCCAGTGTTCATTGCTCATCAGGCTGCGCACGTGGCCGACCTGAGAGGGCGTGGCCGGGCCGCCCGGTTTGTGACGCACGCTGCGCACGCACTTGTAACTGGCCTGCTCGGCGAGCACGGCGATGGCGTCCGGGTGATCGAGCCAGGCTTGGGCGACGATCGCGTTGGGCACGCCGTAGCGCGCGGCCAGTCGTTCGATGAAGCGGGTTTCGCCGATCGGGTCATGCGGGTCCCATTCGGTTTCGATGTACACCGTTTGCACGACGTTGTGCGCACCGGCATCGGCGAAATAATCGTCGGGAAAGTAACGACGCTTGATCGCACTGTAGTCCCCGTAGCGAAACGCAATGTTGGCCTCGGGCGCAAGCCACGGATGGTGATTGACCGTCGGGTCCCAGAAGTGATGGTGGGCATCGATGATCGGCCCGTTCCAACGCTCAGCCATGACGCACCTCATCCAGACTGATGAACAGAGTCGCCAGCACGAACACCGCCGAGCACACCGCGAAGAACCCCAGCACCGGCGCAAAGCCACCGGCCGCTTGCAGGATCACACCGACCAGGATCGGCACCGCGATACCCCCGGTGCTGCCGGCCATGTTCATCACGCCGCCAATCAGCCCGACCCGCGCCGGTGCTGCCAACAGCGCCGGGAAGCTCCAGTAGAGGCTGCCCCACATCAGGAAGAACGCGGTCATGGCCAACAGCGCCACGGCGGCAAAGGGGTTGGTGAGCGTCGGCAGCAACAGGAAGGCACCGAGGGCCACCAGGCCGGAGAACGCCAGCAGGCTCTTGACCGCTACGCCACGGCTGACGCCCTTGCGAATCAAGCCATCGCAGAGGAAACCACCGGTCAAGGAACCCAAGGCGCCGCAGACGAAAATCACGAAGGTCGCCGCGCCGATGCCCTTGATATCGAAACCACGAGCCTGGGCCAGGTAACTGGGCCCCCAGGTCAGCAGACCGAAATACACCATCGCCCAACTGGCCCGCCCGATCAGCAAACCACTCAGGGAACGGGCGGCGATGCCCAGGCCCTTGACCGGCAAGCGCGCGGCTTCGGCAGCTGGCGTGGCGCGCCCGGCGTTGATCTTCTCGAGTTCTTCGGCATTCACCTGCGGGTGGGTGGCCGGGTCGTCGCGCAGATAACGCCGCGCCAGCCAGGCCAATACCAGGGTGGCGATACCGGCGATCACGAAGGCCAGGCGCCAGGAGTCCAGCGAGGCGATCAGGTAAGCGATGATCAGCCCGCCAAGGGCCACGCCCAACGGGCTGCCGCTGTCCATCAGCACCGCGCCGCGACTGCGCTCGCTGGGCGCCAGCCACAGGGAAATCAGCTTGCCGCCGGAAGGGAACAACGGCGCCTCGGCAGCACCGAGTGCGACCCGGGCAAACAACAATGACAAGCCACCGGTGGCGAACGCGGCCAACACCTGGAACGTCCCCCACAAACCGGTGGACCAACCGATCACGCGGTGCGGGCCGAAGCGATCGATCAGCCAGCCGCCAGGGATCTGCAACAACGCATAGGCCCAGAAGAAACTGCTGAGGATCAGCCCCTGCATGCTCGGCGACAGAGAAAACTCATGGGCGATGGTCGGCATGGCGATGGACAGCGAGACCCGGTCGATCAGGTTGACCATGGTCAGCGCAAAGATGATGGCGAAGATCCGCCAGCGCACGCTGCTGGCCTGGGTGGCACCGCTCAACGCCGTGGGCGCTGCGGTGGGCTGGGCAACTGCGCCGGGCAGATGCAGGGAAGCACTGGGACGAGCCATGGTGCGTACCTCGCTTATTATTTTTGTGGATGCCGATGCGCCTTGGGGCAGCGCTTGATGTGCACTATCGAAGGCTCAGTGATAACCGTCTAATCAAAACTTGAAATCAGGCGATAGCCTCGAGTTATGGCATACCTGACTTTCAATGCGCTTTCAGCACACAGGCTCTGTTTCCACTTATTACAAACAACGCTCTAGTCCGATGGATTGAGCCGCAGACGCGGGTTTCTACGTCGTCAGCTATAACCGCAGGCTATCGGTGTATGTATTGTTTTGACTAGACGCGGCGGCGCGGCGTTCCCACACTCAGCCCAGGCTTGCGGCTTTACGGCGCAGACAAGTCACTCATAACAACTACAAAAACGAGGCTCTTCCATCATGCGAAATGCATTCGTCCGTCGCACTTCCCGTCTGTTTCTTGGCTGCACGCTGATCGCCGCCGGCACCCTTCCCGCGCTCGCCCAGGCTGCCTGGCAACCGGACAAGAACGTTGAAATCGTCGTCGCCGGTGGCCCCGGTGGCGGCACCGATCAACTGGGCCGACTGATCCAGTCGATCATCACCACCCACAAACTGCTCGACGTCAACACCATCGTCCTGAACAAGGGCGGCGGCAATGGCGCCGAAGCCTTCCTCGACATGAAGATGAACAAGGGCGACGCCGAGAAACTGGTGATCGGCACCAACAACATCTACCTGCTGCCGCTGGTTTCCAAGCTCGGCTACCAATGGCAGGAACTGACGCCGATCGCCGCCGTGGCCGAGGATGACTTCATTCTCTGGAGCTACAAGGACGCGCCCTGGAAGGACGCCAAAGGCTTCTACGAAGCGGTCAAGGCCGACCCGTCGAACCTGCGCATGGGCGGCAGCCAGTCCAAGGACGTCGACCAGACCCTTACCCTGCTGCTGAACCAGACCACCCACAGCAAATTGGTGTACATCCCGTTCAAGAGTGGCAGCGAAGCCGCAACGCAACTGGCCGGCAAACACATCGCCGCCAACGTCAACAACCCCAGCGAAAGCATCAGCCAGTGGCGCGGTGACCAGGTCGAACCGCTGTGCGTGTTCAGCAAGGAACGCATGCTCTACACCGAAAAGGTCGCCGGCGATAAATCCTGGGCCGACGTCCCCACCTGTCACGAACAGGGCCTGGGCATCGATCAGTACCGCTTCCCGCGCACCGTGTTCATGCCCGGCGACATCACTGCCGAGCAACGGGCGTTCTATGTCGAGCTGATGCGCAAGGTCACCGAGACCCCGGAGTTCAAGGCGTACGTCAAGCAGAACGCCCTGGTGCCGACCTTCCTCGAGGGCGAGCCGCTGACCGCCTACATCGAAAAAGACACCGCCCGCGTCACCCCGGTGTTCAAGGAAGCCGGCTGGCTGAAAAACTGAGTTGCCCGCGGCCGTCCGTTCGCGTGCGGCCGTCACCTCTGGAGGTGTCTTCATGTCCCATTCTTCGGATTCACCGGCGCTGGTCGGTACCCGCTGGGTCGAGCTCGGCCTGACACTCTTCACCACGCTGATCGGTGTGGTGGTGATGTTCGGCAGTGTCGAACAAGGTATCGGCTGGGGCGATTCCGGCCCCGAGCCGGGTTACTTCCCCTTCTACATCGGCCTGCTGCTGAGCGCCGCGAGCGTGGCCAACGGCGTGCTGACCCTGGTGCGCTGGCAAGCCCTGAACATTGCATTCGTCAGCCGCAGCGCGTTCAGGCAAGTGTTGTCGGTGTTTATTCCGATTGCGCTGTTCGTCGGTGCCATGCCCTTCACCGGCATCTACGTCGCCTCGGCCTGTTTCATCGCCTGGTTCATGTGGCGTGACAAGGTTCGCGCCCAGCCTTACGGCAAGCTGATGATCGCCAGCGTGTCGCTTGGCGCGGTGCTGGCCAGTTTTCTGATTTTCGCACTGTGGTTCAAGGTCCCGCTGGATGCCGGTCCCCTGGGCGACTTGATTGTCCTGGCCGGGAGAAATTTCAAATGAGCGAGTTCGATTCCCTGCTGCAAGGCATGAACCTGATCCTGACCCCGGGCCACATCGGCTTGATGGTGATCGGCGTGCTGCTGGGCATTCTGGTCGGTGTACTGCCTGGCCTTGGCGCCCCCAATGGCGTGGCCTTGCTATTGCCGCTGACGTTCACCATGTCGCCGGTGTCGGCGATCATTTTGCTGTCGTGCATGTATTGGGGGGCGTTGTTTGGCGGTTCGATCACCTCGATCCTGTTCAACATTCCCGGTGAGCCCTCATCGGTGGCAACGACCTTCGACGGTTACCCGATGGCCCGCGAAGGCCGCGCCGCCGAAGCCCTGACCGCGGCCTTCAGCTCGGCACTGATCGGCGCTCTGTGCGGGGTATTGCTGCTGACCTTCCTGTCGACCAAGATTGCCGCGTTCGCGATGTCGTTCAGTTCGCCGGAGTTCTTCGCGGTGTACCTGTTGGCGTTTTGCACCTTCATCGGCATGAGCAAGAACCCGCCGCTGAAAACCGTGGTGGCGATGATGATCGGCTTCGCCATGGCGGCGGTCGGTATGGACACCGTGTCCGGCAACCTGCGCCTGACTTTCGACCAGCCGATCCTGATGACCGGCATCAGCTTCGAAGTCGCAGTGATCGGCCTGTTCGGCATCGGCGAAATCCTCTGCACGGTGGAGGAAGGCCTGGTGTTTCGCGGCGAACATGCACGCATTACGCCGATGGTGATTCTGCGGACCTGGGCCAAGCTGCCGCGCTACTGGTGGACCATCGTACGCAGCACCCTGGTGGGTTGCTGGATGGGCATCACCCCGGGCGGGCCGACGGCGGCTTCGTTCATGAGCTACAGCCTGGCGCGGAAATTTTCCAAGAACCGTGACAACTTCGGCAACGGTGAAATCGAAGGCGTGATCGCCCCGGAAACCGCCGACCACGCCGCTGGCACCAGCGCCCTGCTGCCGATGCTGACCCTGGGAATTCCGGGTTCGGCCACCGCAGCGGTGATGCTCGGCGGCCTGATGATCTGGGGCTTGCACCCCGGGCCGACGCTGTTCGTCGAGCAGCATGATTTTGTCTGGGGCCTGATCGCCAGCATGTACCTGGGCAACGTGGTGAGCCTGATCGTGGTGTTGGCCACCGTGCCGCTGTTCGCCTCGATCCTGCGCATTCCGTTCTCGATCATTGCGCCGATCATCATCATGGTCTGCGCCATCGGTGCCTACTCGGTGCATAACTCGTTCTTCGACGTGGTGCTGATGCTGGGCTTCGGCGCGCTGGGGTATCTGTTCAAGAAACTCGGCTATCCGATTGCGCCGCTGGTGCTGGCCGCTGTGCTGGGTGACAAGGCCGAAGATGCGTTCCGCCAGTCGATGCTGTTTTCCGATGGACACATCGGGATTTTCTGGTCCAACCCACTGGTGGGCAGCCTGACCACCGCAGCGCTGCTGATGCTGTTCTGGCCGCTGATTTCCAAGGCACTGGGCACCCTGATGGGTCTGCGCAAACCCCACGTCGCCAAGCCAAAATCGGTGCTGTGACACGGCAATGCTGGCAACGCCTGACATTTGTTGTCAGGCTTGCCGCAGTCTTTTCTTCGAGCCCGGCCCATGACCCGAATTCCTGATGCCAATGTAATCCACAGTCGACTGCGTCTGCGCCAACTGCGGCTGATGCTGGCGTTGCAGGAATTCGGTTCGTTGCGCCGCGCCGCCGACCACATCGGCATGACCCAGCCAGCGGCGACCAAGATGCTGCACGAGGCTGAGGACTTGCTCGGCGTTGAATTGTTCGAGCGCCTGCCCCGGGGCATGCGCTCGACGCCGTTCGGCGAAACCGTCATTTACTATGCACGCATGGTCTTCGCTGAACTGAGCGGCATGCGCGAGGAGTTGGTGGCGCTGGAATCCGGCAACCTTGGCCGGGTCGCGGTCGGCGCGATTCCGGCGCTGGCCTCAGGCCTGTTGACCCGCACCATCGCCACTTTGAAGCAGAGCCATCCACGCCTGTCCATGAGCATCCAGGTCGACACCAGCGATGTGCTGGTACAGGCGCTGCTGCAGGATCAGCTGGATATCGTACTGGGACGGATTCCCGCAGGGGCGCGGGCTGAAGAGTTGCTGTTCGACAGCCTCGGTGAAGAAGCCCTGTGCGTGATCTGCGGCGCGCAAAACCCGTTGGCGCAGGAGACGCAACTGACCTGGGCCGAGCTGCAACACCAGACCTGGGTGCTGCAACAGCACCCCAGCCCGATGCGCGCGATCATCAACCAGGTGTTTCACAACGCCCGGGTCGACATCCCCAGCAGCATCGTCGAAACCACCTCGATCATGACCTTGCTCTCGCTGATCCAGCAGACCGACATGCTCGGCGTGACACCGCTGTCGGTGGTCGAGGATTACCCGGGGCGCGATCTGCTGGCGGTGTTGCCGATCAAGTTCGAGGCGCGACTGCCGCCGTACGGCTTGATTACACGGCGTCATCGCATTCAATCGTCGGCGATGCAGGCGTTCATGCATTCGGTGCGGGCCGAGCATGGGTTGAGTAAATGAAAGAGGCCCGATGCAATGCAGCGGGCCTCCAAGGGTGACGCGGTCTCAGGCGGTCTTACGGAAAACGAACACCAGTCCGACGATGATCAAGAGCATGCCGAACAGGCTCAGCGTTGCCAGGCGATTACCGAAAATCAGGTAATCCATTACTGCCGTCACAGCGGGCACCAGGTAGAACAAACTGGTGACATTCACCAGATTGCCCCGGGCGATCAAGCGGTACAGTAGCAAGGTTGCCAGTACCGACACCACCAGCCCCATCCACAACACCGGCACGATAAAACCCATACTGCGCTCGAAATGAAATGGCTGGAGCGGCACGAAGATCCCGCACAGCAGCAATCCCGCCAGGTATTGCACGGGCATCGTACCGAGGGGGTTTTCGGTGATGCGCTTTTGCATGATTGAGCCGAACGTCATGCTCGCCAGCGCCAGCAGCCCGAACAGCATCCCGGCCAGCGACATGCCGGCCAGCCCGATGCCCTGATACACCACCATGATCAACCCGGCCAACCCCAGGCACAGCCCGAAAATCCGGCTGGCCGAGCGCTGACGCTCCATGATCACCACCGTGAGAATCGGCTGCACCCCCATAATGGTCGCCATCACCCCGGGCGTGACTTTCAGGTCAAGGGCCAACAGATAGAAAATCTGATAAGCCCCCAACAGCACCACGCCGGTGGCCATGGCGTACAGCATCGGTTTGCCGCCCTTGGGCAACTTCAGCTTGAGCAAGGGCACCAGCAGCATCAGGCCACACAGCGCAATCGCAAAACGGATCAACAGGAAGGCAAAGGGCGACGCATGGGCCAGCCCCCACTTGGAGAAAATCGCCCCGCTGCTCCACAGCAGGACAAACAGGCTCGTGGAAGCCGCCGCGAGCGCGGACTTTCGAGAAAGGACAAACATGAATACCACCTGTAGTCAGGCAAAAAGCCAACTCAGCCGAAGCTGACATTCAGTCGTTTTTCGAGATGGGCGCAGGGAAACAGCAGAAAGTGCTGATCAGCCCGAAACGCCGACACCTGGCGGCCAGACCACCGCGCACACTGGCGAGCGACTGAAAGGTGGGGGGTAATGACTGATCTGCCCCGGCTGCTGATTCCCGCACGGCACGACGACAGCGTTGGGCGCTGAGTCGGGTAGTGCGTTGATGAGGGAGGCAGGCATTGGGGGTGATCTTTTTTGGTGAGGGACAGAAGAACCGAGGGCTGACTATAACCAGCGGGTGACATGGATTGCAACGACTTGGACAAAGGGCCAGTAGCGACAGCCGAAAACACGTTGCTTAGGCTGAACGAGACGGAACAAGCCGTTCTGGGAGCCATGGAATGCAAGTGATCACATGCCAAGGGAAAGGACGCAGCTTCGGTATCAGATATATAGGTCGAGAGCTAGAAAGCTTGCAGCCGCCACCACTGTTGAGATGCAAGAAAAAAAGGAATTACCCGGCCGTGACGCTCTCGATTTATCGAGAGTCCGATTTGAACCGATTGACGCACAGGCATTGAGTGCCTGCTCGCGCTGGGATGATCCGCATTTTTCATGGCATGACGTTGTTGAATGGAAAGCGAAGGAGCCTATGGCGCTGGATCTGTCCATCTGGTTTGAAGAGCAACTGTGTGGACTTTGTTTCGCGAACCCGAACAAAAGTCGGCAACGAATTCGCATCGTTCGGCTGGAAGGAAGGCCAGGAAAGGTCCATCTCTTAAAAAGACGAATTGCGACATTATCCATATTGGCCATTGAACACTACGCCGTCATTCTCGGGAGTCGATTCATCGAAGTTCAGGAGCCCCTGACGGGGGCAATTCCCATTTATCAACAACATGGCTTTTACTTTGATACTGAGCGGCGACTTGTCAAAGCTGTGGGAAGCCAAGTATCGTAGAAACTGATCAATTAATGATCAATCATGGGAGGAAAAATGGGTACCCCAAATAAGAAAAAGCCTACAAACATACGCTTATCCACTTTGGTCAGAAAACAAAATGCTTTGGTGCTCACAGACAGTCAGCGCCGCACCCTGGAAGTACTCGCGACAGGCATCGAAGGCGACGAACCTAACGTGCTTGCCGGGCGCCGTTGAAAATCCGGGCAAAAAAAACCGCTCAAAAGGAGCGGTTTCCAATTTTTCAAACTAACTCACCCAAACAACCAATATCCCAGCAACGTCAACACCACCACCGCCAGTATTGGCCTTAACACCCGATACGCCTTGGGATGACGCCGCTTCCACTGCTTGACCACCCCACTGACCTTGTCACTGGAGTTCTTGCTCCAGGCATAAGCCTTATTGATACCGCCCACTCGCTCATCATCAAGATTCTGCGGCGCAGTGGCGCGGCCCAGAAATGCACTGATCGAACGGTTGATCCGGGTCATGAAGCGGTTGCTCAGCGGGCGCTCGATGTCACAGAACAGGATTACGCGGGTCTTGTCGGTTTCGTTCTTGACCCAATGCACGTAGGTTTCATCGAACATCACATCTTCACCATCGCGCCAGGCATACACCTGACCATCGACAAAGATGCGGCAGTCGTCAGAGTTGGGGGTCGACAGGCCCAAGTGATAACGCAACGACCCGGCAAACGGATCGCGGTGCGGGTTGAGGTGACTGCCGCCTGGCAGCAACGCGAACATGGCGCCCTTGACGTTGGGAATGCGGCTGACCAGTGCCACGGTTTTCGGGCACAGCAGTTCGGCCGAAGGCAAGGGTTTGTCGTACCACTTGAGGTAGAAGCGCTTCCAGCCCTTCTTGAAGAACGAGCCGAAACCGGCGTCGTTGTTCTTCTCGGCGGCGCGGATATACCCTTCGTCGAACAGGTGCATCGCCTCGTCGCGAATGGTTTCCCAGTTGTCCTTGAGCACGTCCAGTTCAGGAAACTTGCTGCGATCCAGATAGGGTTTGGAAGGAACGCCCGAAAACGCGTACATCAACGCGTTGTAGGGGGCGAACAGTGCGGAATGGTTGACGAATTGGCGCAAAACCGGCAACCGCGCCTTGCCGCGCAAATGCACATAGAGCGTGCTGCCGAGGAACAGCAACAATAACGATGCCTTCGCGGCAAAGGAAAAGGTCATCAACAACTCCTTGGGAATGGACACTTTGCACAACGTCATTTACCCGACGTTGCAGCCGGCATGATAAACACTACCGACCTCGGGGATAAACCGCCCGCAACAACATTCAGTGTTAAGGATTGCGCAATAAACACTTCTAACACAGCCCCCCTGAACGGGGGCTGACCTGAGTCAATCGCAAGCGCGATGGCGGACAACGGTGTTGCGTGGCGAACAGGCTTGCCTGCTCGCCACGGCCTTATCAGCCGTTACTGCTGGTTCTCCTGATCGGTAAACAGATCACTGAACAGCATGCTCGACAGATAACGCTCGCCGGAATCAGGCAGGATCACCACGATGGTCTTGCCCTGCATTTCCGGGGTTTCGGCCAGGCGCGCCGCCACCGCCATCGCCGCGCCGCAAGAGATACCGCACAAAATCCCTTCTTCCTGCATCAGGCGCAGGGCCATGGCCTTTGACTCTTCATCGGTGACCAGCTCCACCCGGTCGACGATCGACAGGTCCAGGTTCTTGGGTACAAAACCGGCACCAATGCCTTGAATCTTGTGGGGACTTGGCTTGATCTCCTGACCCGCCAACGCTTGGGTGATCACTGGCGAGGCCATAGGCTCCACTGCGACCGAAAGAATCGGTTTGCCCTGGGTATTCTTGATATACCGCGATACGCCCGTGATAGTTCCACCGGTTCCCACCCCTGCCACCAACACATCGACCGCACCGTCAGTGTCTTTCCAGATTTCAGGACCGGTGGTTTTTTCGTGAATGGCCGGGTTGGCCGGGTTGTCGAACTGCGCCGGCATGAAGTATCTGGAGGGATCGCTGGCAACGATTTCACCGGCCTTTTCGATCGCGCCTTTCATGCCCTTGGCCGGTTCCGTCAGCACCAGTTCGGCCCCCAGCGCCTTGAGTACCTTGCGCCGCTCGATGCTCATGGACGACGGCATGGTCAACATCAGTTTGTAACCCCGGGCGGCAGCCACGAAGGCCAGGCCGATGCCCGTGTTACCGGAGGTCGGCTCTACGATGGTCATGCCCGGCTTGAGCTTGCCGGTGCTTTCGGCGTCCCAGATCATGTTCGCGCCAATCCGGCATTTGACCGAATACCCCGGGTTGCGCCCTTCGATCTTGGCCAGGATGGTCACACCGCGCGGGGCGATACGGTTGATCTGCACCAGCGGCGTATTACCGATGGAATGGGCGTTGTCAGCGAAAATACGGCTCATGACTGGGTCCTTGATACAGCATTTGATAGCGCACAAAGGTAAGCCTGTTGCCCGTGGTCGTCCAGTCAGGTCGAACGTCCGGACACCCGCGCAGTCAATGGCTTTAGACTGCCAGAGATTTGCCATCATGAAACGTCGATACAGTTGGCCCTTGTGGACCGTCGCCGGTCTCGTCGTGCTACTGATTGCCCTGCACATCGCCTTGACCTACATGGTGCGCAATTACCTCAACGACCGCTTGGCGGACATGGGTGAATACCGCGGCCAGATCACTGACGTGGACCTGGCCCTATGGCGCGGCGCCTACAAAATCAACGGCCTGAAAATCGTCAAGGTCGATGGCAAGGTCCCGGTACCTTTCGTCGATGCGCCGTTGATCGACCTCTCGGTCAGTTGGCATTCGCTCTGGTATGACCACGCGGTGGTGGCCGAAGTGAGGTTCGTCAACCCCGAAGTCAATTTCGTCGACGGCGGCGCCAATAAACAGAATTCGCAGACCGGTCAGGGCACCGACTGGCGCGCCCAGTTGGGCAAACTGCTACCCATCACCCTGAACGAAGTGCATATCGATGACGGCAAGATCAGTTTCCGCAACTTCAATTCAAAACCGCCCGTGAACATGAATGCGACCAAGGTCAATGCCACCATCTACAACCTGACCAACGTGGTCGATACCGAGGGCAAACGCGACGCTCGCTTCGAAGGCAAAGCCCTGCTGCTGGGGCATGCGCCGCTTGAAACCACTGCGACGTTCGATCCGCTGAGCAACTTCGAAGATTTCGAATTCCGGCTTCGGGCCAAGGATATCGAGCTCAGAAAGATGAATGACTTCGCCTCGGCCTACGGCAAATTCGACTTCAACGCCGGCCATGGCGATGTGGTCATCGAGGCGCAAGCCAAAAAGGCCAAACTGAGCGGCTATATCAAACCGCTGCTCAAGGACGTCGACGTGTTCAACTGGCAACAGGACGTGGAAAACAAGGACAAAGGGATCTTCCGCTCCATTTGGGAAGCCATCGTCGGTGGCTCGGAAACCGTCCTCAAAAACCAGGGTAAAAATCAGTTTGCTACCCGCGTCGAACTGAGCGGCAATGTCCACCGGCAAGATATCAGCGCGTTTCAGGCGTTTTTGCAGATTTTGCGCAACGGTTTCATTCAAGCCTTCAACGCACGGTATGAACGGCCGAAGCCTGAAACCGGTTAACGCTTGCGGGTCACGTTGTATCGGCCTTTGTCTTCGGCGGCCTTTGGCAGATTGAAGCGGCAACCGCCGATACTGAGTCAAGATGTGACGCCCCATTCAGAGACTGAATAAGCCGTCTGCGTTCACAGTCGACCGGACACCGCGTTATAGTCGGGGCTGACCATTTATTGCGCCCCGCCCTGCCTTTTCAGGTCGGTGTTACCGTTCGAGGATTAGCAGATGAAGTTCGAAGGCACCCAGGCCTACGTCGCCACCGATGACCTGAAGCTGGCGGTCAACGCCGCCATCACCCTGGAGCGGCCGCTGCTGGTCAAGGGCGAACCGGGCACTGGCAAGACCATGCTCGCCGAGCAACTGGCCGAATCCTTTGGCGCCAAGCTGATTACCTGGCACATCAAATCCACCACCAAGGCCCACCAAGGCCTCTACGAGTACGATGCGGTCAGCCGTCTGCGCGATTCGCAGCTGGGCACGGAAAAGGTCCACGACGTTCGCAACTACCTGAAAAAGGGCAAGCTCTGGGAAGCCTTCGAGTCCGAAGAACGGGTGATCCTGCTGATCGACGAAATCGACAAGGCCGACATCGAGTTCCCCAACGACCTGTTGCAAGAACTCGACAAGATGGAGTTCTACGTTTACGAGATCGACGAGACCATCAAGGCCAAGAAGCGTCCGATCATCATCATTACCTCCAACAACGAAAAAGAGCTGCCGGACGCCTTCCTGCGCCGCTGCTTCTTCCACTACATCGCGTTCCCTGACCGCACCACCCTGCAGAAAATCGTCGACGTGCACTATCCGGACATCAAGAAAGACCTGGTCAGTGAAGCCCTGGACGTGTTCTTCGATGTGCGCAAGGTGCCGGGCCTGAAGAAGAAACCCTCGACCTCCGAACTGGTGGACTGGCTGAAACTGCTGATGGCCGACAACATTGGCGAAGCGGTGCTGCGCGAACGCGATCCGACCAAAGCCATCCCGCCACTGGCCGGTGCATTGGTGAAAAACGAACAGGACGTGCAACTGCTCGAACGCCTGGCGTTCATGAGCCGTCGCGGCTCTCGCTAAAAAGGGCAATCGCCATGCTGCTCAACCTGTTCAATGAAATGCGCGCAGCCAAGGTGCCGGTTTCGGTGCGCGAGCTGCTGGACCTGATCAACGCGCTGAAACAGCGCGTGACCTTCGCCGACATGGACGAGTTCTACTACCTGTCCCGGGCGATCCTGGTGAAGGACGAAAAGCATTTCGACAAGTTCGACCGAGCCTTCGGTGCTTACTTCAACGGCCTGGAAAAACTCGACGACCACTTGCAGGCCTTGATCCCCGAAGATTGGCTGCGCAAGGAATTCGAACGTTCCCTGACCGATGAAGAGCGGGCGGCGATCCAGTCTCTCGGCGGGCTGGACAAGCTGATCGAAGAGTTCAAGAAACGCCTGGAAGAACAGAAGGAACGCCATGCCGGTGGCAACAAGTGGATCGGCACCGGTGGCACCAGCCCGTTCGGTTCCGGCGGCTTCAATCCGGAAGGCATTCGGGTCGGCGACGCCGGCAAGCGCCAGGGCAAAGCGGTCAAGGTCTGGGACCAGCGCGAGTACAAGAACCTCGATGACTCGGTGGAGCTTGGCACGCGCAACATCAAGGTGGCCCTGCGCCGCCTTCGCAAGTTCGCCCGCCAGGGTGCGGCCGAAGAGCTGGACATCGACGGCACCATCGATCACACCGCCAAGGATGCCGGGCTGCTGAACATCCAGATGCGTCCGGAACGACGCAACACGGTCAAACTGTTGCTGCTGTTCGACATCGGCGGGTCGATGGACGCCCACGTGAAGATCTGCGAAGAGCTGTTCTCGGCCTGCAAGACCGAGTTCAAGCACCTGGAGTACTTCTACTTCCACAACTTCATCTACGAATCGGTATGGAAGAACAACATGCGCCGTACCTCCGAGCGCACCTCGACCATGGACCTGCTGCACAAATACGGTGCCGACTACAAAGTGATCTTCATCGGTGACGCCGCCATGGCGCCTTACGAAATCACCCAGCCCGGCGGCAGCGTCGAGCACTGGAACGAAGAAGCCGGCTACGTGTGGATGCAGCGTTTCAAGGAAAAATACAAGAAGCTCATCTGGATCAACCCCTATCCGAAGGACACCTGGGGCTATACCTCGTCGACCAATATCGTGCGGGACTTGATCGAGGATCAGATGTATCCGCTGACGTTGCGCGGGTTGGAAGAAGGGATGCGGTTTTTGTCCAAGTAGAGTTGCCTGAAAGGGCCTATTCGCGAGCAAGCCCGCTCCCACCCTTGACATGCGTTTCAATGTGGGAGCGGGCTTGCTCGCGAAGCTTCTAGCCGTCTACCCACCGCCGCAGATACCCGATCTGCTCACGATGCGCCACGTCCTGCACCACCGGCCTTAACCTCACCTGCTCTCCCGGCAGGCATTGCGCCAAACGGGCCAACGCCAACGGCGTCAATGCCCCCAGGCGCGGATAACCGCCAATGGTCTGTCGATCATTGAGCAGCACGATCGGCTGCCCGTCCGGCGGTACCTGGACCGCACCCAGCGGAATGCCTTCGGAAATCATCGGTTTGCCCTGGTACTGCAGCGCCGTGCCCAGCAGGCGAATGCCCATCCGGTCGCCCCGGCTGTCGAGATTCCACACGCCATTGAATGCATCGAACAGACTCTGGCCACTGAATTCTCCGATTTGCGCACCAAGAACCAGGTCCAGAGGCACATCAAGGCTCAGGTCAGGCCGCTGCTCTTCGCTCAACTCCCGCAGCAACATCACCGAATTGCCCGAATAGCTCAAACTCGCACCTTTGCCCAGCGCATGCCCCATGCCATCGAGACCACCGAGCTCTTCACGCACTACCGTCGCGCTGCTGCCCAGCACCTTTGGCGCTTCAAAACCGCCCGGCGCGGCCAGATAGGCGCGGGCGCCGAGCAAAGGTTGGGTGAACTGCAAACGCTGACCTTTGTGCAGCCTGAAACTGCGCCATGGTGCCAGCGGCTCGCCGTCGATCCGCGCGCCCAGATCAGCCCCTGCCAGCGCCAGCACGCAATCATCCTCGGCCACTACCGTGAAACCACCGAGGGTGATTTCGATCACCGCCGCATTCAAGCCGTTACCCAGCAGCCAGTTGGCCCAGGCCATCGAGCGCCAATCCAGCGCGCCACCCTGGGTCACGCCCAGGTGCCGCACGCCAAATCGCCCGGCGTCCTGCAACAGGCACAACGGCGTACTCGCCTCAATCGTCAGACGGCTCATGCCAGGGCCTCCAGAGGCGTGTCGTCGCCGCCCAGGTTGATGAATTCGGCGTGGCCAACCGCCTCGAATCGCACAGTGTCCCCCGGCTGCATCAGGCTGTAGCCATCACGGTTGCGGTCGAACAATCTGGCTGGCGTGCGGCCGATCAGGTTCCAGCCGCCCGGCGACACCACCGGATAGGCCGCCGTCTGTCGTTCGGCGATGCCGACGCTGCCAGCGGCGACTCTCTTGCGCGGCGTGTTCAGCCGTGGTGCGGCCAGCGTTTCTTCCACCAGCCCCATAAAGGCAAACCCCGGCGCAAATCCCAGGGCAAACACCTGATATTCACGCTCGCTGTGACGGCGGATCACCTCCTCCACCGCCAGGCCGCTGCGTTGCGACAACAGACTCAGCTCCGGGCCGACACTCAAGTCGTACCACACCGGCAGCACGTGGCAGGTGCCGCGAGTGCGGGCATTGGGCGACAGATCGATCAACGCGTTGGCGATCAGCTCCCTAGACTGAGCCGGGCTCAACGCAGTCAGGTCGTAATGCACCATCAAGGTCGTGTAGGACGGCACCAGATCGATCAAATGCTCGCCAAATGCAGCCCGCAGACTCTCGCTGGCAGCCAGCATCCACGGCATGTTGGCTTCGGCAATCTCATCGAACAGACGCACCATCAGGCAGTCGAGCGCCACCACTTCCACCCGCAGTTTCATGACACGCTCTGCTCGTTCAAGGCCTGGCGGATACGCTGCACGGCGGCCACGGAACTGGCGTTGTCGCCGTGCACGCACAGGGTGTTGGCCTGCAAGTGCAAGGCGCTGCCGTCGCTGGCGGTGAGGTGATCGCCGCGAGCGATGGTCAACGCCTGGCCGATGATTTTTTCCGGCTCGTGATGCACCGCCCCCGGCAGGCTTCGCGAGACCAGCATGCCGGCACTGTCGTAGGCGCGGTCGGCGAAAGCCTCGAACCACAGGGTCACGCCGTACTCGTCGCCCAATTGCTGGGCGGCACTGTTGTCTTTGGTCGCCATCAGCATCAACGGCAGGCTGCGGTCATAGGAGGCCACCGCTTGCAGCACCGCGCGCAATTGCGCCGGGTTGGCCATCATGTCGTTGTACATCGCGCCGTGGGGTTTGACGTAGCTGACCCGGCCGCCCTGGGCCCGGCAGATACCGTCGAGGGCGCCGATCTGGTAATGAAGAATGTCCTGCAGTTCCTGGGTGGCGTAGGCCATGGAACGGCGGCCGAACCCCACTAGGTCCTGATAGGCCGGATGCGCGCCGATCTGGACGCCATGGCTCAGGGCCAGGCTGACGGTCTTGCGCATGATGCTCGGGTCGCCGGCATGGAAACCGCAGGCGATGTTGGCGCAATCGATGAAGGGCATGACCTCCGCGTCCAGACCCATGGTCCAGCTGCCGAAACTCTCGCCGATGTCGCAGTTCAATAGCAGGCGGCTCACGATGAACACTCCTGTAAGTTTTATTCTTTTGTGCTGCGGGACATATCCGTAGGACATGCCCGCAGATTATCAGTTACTGGGCGTCGAGTTGCTTGCCACGGGTTTCCGGCAGGCTCAGGGCGGCGAGGATCACCACACCGTAGGAGACCGCGGCAAAGGCGCCGATCCCCACGCTCAGCGGTACGGTCTGGCTGAGCAGGCCAATCAACAGCGGGAACAACGCCGCCAGCGCCCGGCCGATGTTGTAGCAGAAGCCCTGCCCCGAACCGCGAATTCTGGTTGGAAACAACTCGGTCAGGAACGCCCCCATGCCACTGAAAATCCCCGAGGCGAAAAAGCCCAGCGGGAAGCCCAGCCACAGCATCACACCGTTGCTGACCGGCATTTGCGTGTACAGCAGAACGATGGTGAACGAACCGACCGCGAACAGGATGAAGTTCTTTTTTCGCCCCAGGATGTCAGTCAAATACGCGCTGATGACGTAGCCGACGTAGGACCCGACGATCACCATCGCCAGATAACCGCCCGTGCCCAGAACGCTCAAGCCCCGTTCGTTTTTCAGAAAAGTCGGCAACCAGGACGTGATCGCGTAATAACCACCCAACGCGCCGGTGGTCAGCAGCGAAGCGCGAATCGTGGTGAACAGCATGCCGGGGGCGAAAATCTCGTAAAACTTCGCAGGGTTGCTCGGCGCTTCCTTGGCTTTGGCTTCACGATAGATTTCCGGGTCCTTGACCAGGCGGCGGACGAAGATCACGAAAATCGCCGGCACGATGCCCAAGATGAACAAGGCGCGCCAGGCGTCTTCCGGCGCCATGACAGAGAACAGCAACGCATAGAGGATCGCGGTCAGGCCCCAACCCAGCGCCCAGCCCGATTGCACCATGCCCACCGCCTTGCCGCGGTCCTGGGCGCGGATCACCTCGCCGATCAATACGGCGCCGGCCGTCCACTCGCCGCCGAACCCGAAGCCCATCAGGGTGCGTGCGATCAGCAGCTGCTCGTAGCTCTGGGCGAAACCGCACAGAAAGGTGAAGAAGGCGAACCACAGCACCGTCAGTTGCAAGGTGCGTACGCGGCCGATGCGATCGGACAGTATCCCCGCCACCCAGCCACCAATGGCCGACGCGATCAGGGTGCTGGTGTGAATCAGCCCGGCCTGGCCGGTGGTGATGCCCCACATGGCAATCAGGGTCGGCACCACGAAGCTGAGCATCTGGGTATCCATGCCGTCCAGGCCATAGCCGATCTTGCAGCTCCAGAAGGTGCGGCGCTCTTGCTGATTGATGTTGCGATACCAGTCGAAAGGTCCCGGCCGGGCCGTGGCTTTCGCGATCAAGGGGGTGTCGGGCGCACTCATGGCAAATCTCCGCGCTGATTTTATTGGTATTGTTCTGAGCCCCGACGACGCCTATCGTGGGAACCGGATGGCCAGATTTTTGGGCGCGCCGCCCTGTCGCGTCCAACTAATAAAAACCCGCCTTAGGCATAAGAAATTTTTATCCCATGAACCTGAAGTTTCTCGAGACCTTCGTCTGGGTCGCTCGCCTCAAGAGTTTTCGCCTGACCGCCGACAAGTTGTTCACCACCCAGGCGTCGATTTCCAGCCGCATCGCGGTGCTTGAAAGCGAGCTTGGGGTGAAGCTGTTTCTGCGTGACTCGCGGGGCGTGAGCCTGACGCCGGAAGGCCTGAAGGTGCTCGATTATGCCGAGCAGATGATCGACACCATGCAGGCGCTCAAGCAGTCGATCGAGACCCGCTCGAGCAAGGCCGGGCGTGTGCGCATCGGGGTGATGGACACGGTGATCCATACTTGGCTCAGCCCGTTGGTGGCGCAGATGACCGAGCACTATCCGTTGGTGGAAATCGAGTTGGTGGCCGATACCTCGCTCAACCTCTGCGATCAACTGCAAAAAGGCTTTCTCGACCTGATCCTGCAAACCGATCTGGTGCGCCAGGAAAGCGTGCGCAGCCTGGAACTGGCCAGCCACCCGATGGGCTGGATCGTCGCCAGCAATTCCATCTACAACCGTGAGTACTCGGGCCTCGCCGACCTGGCCAATGAACGGATCATCACCTACTCGAAAAACTCCCATCCGCATCAGGAAGTGCTCGCCCTGATGCAGGCCAACGGCGTCATGACGCCCCGGCTGAACTGCGTGAATTCGGTGTCGGCGATCACCCGGCTGTTGCGCGACGGTTTCGGCATCGGCGCCTTGCCACCGGTGCTGGTGGCCGAAGAACTGGCCCGTGGCGAACTGACCTTGCTGGCCATCGACCAGCGGCCGCCGGATTTGCAGGTGGTGGTGTCGTGGCGGGTGGGGGTGGAGTGGGTCGAGGAGATTGTGACGTTGTGTCAGCAGGTGCTGGAGGGGTATGCGCATCGGGTGGGTCAGGCTTACATCAACCTGGCTGACTGACAGTCAGTCGTAACCCTCACTGCGGGCGCAAGGCTTGCCCGCAATGGCCCATTGAGATCGCCATCGCCGGCTAGTCGTGGTCCCAAAAAACAGCGCAAGCGCCCTCAGACTCAAAGCCCGCGCAAATCCCGCTCTTCGATCGGCCGGCTCTGACGCAGGCGTTTGCCGCCCAGCACCACCCAGTCGATCAAACGGAACAGGCATTCCAGGCCGAACGACAGCAGCAACGCGCCGCTCATGCCCCAGATCATCGCTTCGGGCGTCAGCAGGATCTGGTAGCTGTAGCCGTTCCACGTTTCCTTGCGAATGTCCGGGTCGGCGGCCAGCACCACTTGCAGCAAGCGGATGTACCACGGGCCCTGCATGGCCTGGAACTGTTTATCGAGGGCCGATTGACGGGTCAGCAGGTTGCTCAGACTGTCGGCGTCGCTGCGAAAGATCGGATCCTCACTGGCGCGGTAATGGGTCACCAGCGCCTGCATGTCGCCCTTGAAGAATTGATTGGCGGTGTTCTGAAACCCGCTCAAACCGGCCTGCGCTTCAATCAGATGCGCTTCGACCCGCTTGGCATAGTCATTGATGAACCCCGGCACCTGGACACCGATCAACAGGCCCGCCGCGAACAACACCAGCCGTAGATAACTGAGCAACATGGGGAGCAATCCTTATTCGGTCACGCCCTGGCTGACGCATTCACCGCGTCGCCACAGGCTCCATTGGCCCGGTTCGTAACGGGTCCAGGTTTCGTTTTCGGTCAGGGGTTCGGTGGCAATGACGGTCACCACGTCGTTGGGGGTGGTTTCGGCCTGAAAGTCGACGATCACGTCGACATCCTTCAAACGTGCCGGGCCGAATGGAGCACGACGGGTGATCTGCGCCAGCTTGGTCGAGCAATAGCAGAACAACCAGTCGCCATCGCTGAGCAGGCAATTGAACACGCCTTTGCTGCGGTATTGAGCGCAGGCTGCCACCAGATCCGGCAGCAGGGCCTCGACCTCCACCGGCTCGGGGAACGCAGCCCGCACGCGATTGAGCAGATCGCAGAACGCCGCTTCGCTGTCGGTATCGCCCACTGGGCGGTAAAAACTGGTGCTCGGCTGGAAATCCGCCAACTGGCCGTTGTGGGCGAAACACCAGTTGCGTCCCCACAATTCACGGACGAACGGATGGGTGTTGGACAGACAGACCTTGCCGACGTTGGCCTGGCGGATATGGCCGATCACCACTTCGCTCTTGATCGGGTAGCGTTGCACCAGGTTCGCCACCTCCGACTCGCAACTGGCCGCCGGGTCCTGGAACAGGCGCAGTCCCCGCCCTTCATAGAACGCGATGCCCCACCCGTCCCGGTGCGGCCCGGTCCGCCCGCCGCGCTGCATCAGCCCGGTGAAGCTGAACACGATATCGGTCGGGACATTGGCGCTCATGCCCAATAACTCACACATGCTCGGACGCTCGCTCAATCGCAGGAAGGTTACAAACGGGGCTCGACCCGCATACGCTGGGGATTGCTTGGCACAGGGGGACGGCCGTAGCGATCGTCGCCGGCACCGCCGAAGGGATGATCCTCTTCAGGGTCGTCCGCCAGAGCCGCGGCCTTGGCGGCTTCAGCCTGATCCTTGCGGGCTCTGGAGGCGCGTTCGATGGGAAAGCGGATCGCCACGAACACCAGGTAGATGCCGAAGGCGATCATGCCGTACATGAACAGGTCGGAAATCGCCCGCCATGCGTTGTTGCCGACCTTGAACATCAGGTCCAGGGCGGTAATGGCGATGGCCGGGGCGACCTTTTCCTTGACCGGGTCGATGATGGTCGGGCTGAACAGCAGCACCGCCATCAGCACACGCAGCGGCTCGCGCAGCCAGCGCCACATCCAGCGGGTAAGTCGCATCCACACCAACAGGCAGCCCAAAGCGGCGAAGGCGTATAGGCCCCAAGCGATCAGATAGTCGTTCTCGGTCATGGTGTCCATGGCAAGGCAGGCAAAGAGGCGCTTATGATAACGGCTTTTCGCCTGTCAGGCTGCACCAATGCCAGTGGGTGCATGGACAGAACCTGTGGGAGCGGACTTGCTCGCGAAAAGGCCAGCCCATTCAATCTCTCTATTGACTGGCACGCCGATTTCACGAACAAGCCCGCTCCCACAGGGTGCGAAGTCCTATTCCATACATCGTCCGAGAGCCCTCCATGTCCCTATCTGCCAACATCGACGCTCCGATTGCCCACAAGGCCGAAGGCTCCGACCCGTATGCCTGGCTACAGGAGCGCGACACCACTGCGGTGCTCGACTACCTCAAGGCCGAAAACAGCTATCAAGAGGCGCAAACCGCCGATCAGGCCGCCTTGCGCGAAACCCTGTTCGAGGAGATCAAAGGCCGGATTCTCGAAACCGACCTGTCCCTGCCCTCCCCGTGGGGGCCGTATCTGTATTACACCCGCACCACGGCCGGGGACGAATATGCCCGGCACTACCGTTGCCCGCGCCCGGCGGACGACAGCCTGACCCTCGATGAAACCCGGGAAGTCCTGCTGCTGGACCCGAATGTGCTGGCCAACGGCGGCTTCTTCTCCCTGGGTGCGTTCAGCATCAGCCCGGACCATCAGCGCCTGGCCTACAGCGTCGATTCCACGGGCGATGAGATCTACACACTGTTCGTGAAGGAATTGTCCGACGGTCGTGTCAGTGAACTGGAGTTCCAGGACTGCGACGGCAGCATGACCTGGGCCAACGACAGCCTGACCCTGTTTTTCGGCGAACTGGACGACACCCATCGCCCGCACAAGCTGTACCGCTATCGCCTTGATGGCACGGCGGCCGAAGAAGTGTTCCATGAGCCGGACGGGCGCTTCTTCATGCATTGCTACCGTTCCAGTTCCGAGCAGCAATTGCTGTTGTCCCTGGGCAGCAAGACCACCAGCGAGGTCTGGGTGCTGGACGCCAACCAGCCACAGCAGGCGTTCACCTGCATCGCGCCACGGGTCGAAGACCATGAGTACGATGTCGATCACGGCGCGCTCGACGGCCAGTGGACCTGGTTCATTCGCAGCAACCGCGACGGCATCAATTTCGCCCTCTACACCGCAGTCGACACCGGCGCGGCGCCCTTGGAATCCACTTGGCAAAACCTGATTGCCCACAGCGACACGGTGATGATCGACGGCATGAGCCTGAACGCCGGCGCCATGACCCTGAGCTTGCGCGAGGGGGGATTGCCGATCATCGAGGTGCATCCACAGGGCCTGCCGAGCTATCGGGTGCAATTGCCGGACGCGGCCTACAGCCTGCATGTGCAGAACAGCCTGGAGTTCGTCAGCGAACGGATTCGCCTGCGCTACGAGGCGTTGAACCGTCCGGCGCAGATCCGTCAGTTGGAACTGGTCAACGGCCAGCAGGCAGTCCTCAAGGAAACGCCGGTACTCGGCCCGTTCAACGCCGACGACTACGTCAGTCAGCGCCTGTGGGCAACGGCGCCTGACGGTACGCAAGTGCCGATCAGCCTGGTGGTCAAGCGTGAGTCGCTGGGCAAGCCGACGCCGCTTTATCTGTACGGTTATGGCGCTTACGGCCAAAGCCTGGACCCTTGGTTTTCCCACGCACGCCTGAGCCTGCTCGACCGCGGCATGGCATTTGCCATCGCCCACGTACGCGGCGGCGGCGAATTGGGTGAAGCTTGGTACCGCGCCGGCAAGCAGGAACACAAGCACAACACTTTCAGCGACTTCATTGCCTGCGCCGAGCATTTGATCGCCAACGGATTGACCACCGCGCCACAACTGGCAATCAGCGGTGGCAGTGCCGGCGGCCTGCTGATGGGTGCGGTGCTCAATATGCGACCCGAGCTGTTCGGCGCAGCGATTGCCGAAGTGCCGTTCGTCGATGCACTCAACACCATGCTCGACCCGGACCTACCGCTGACCGTCACCGAATACGACGAATGGGGCAATCCTCAGGAGCCAGAGGTCTATGAACGGATCAAGGCCTACGCCCCGTACGAAAACGTCACCGCGCAGGCCTATCCGGCGACGCTGGTGATCGCCGGCTACAACGACAGCCGCGTTCAGTATTGGGAAGCCGCCAAATGGGTGGCCAAATTGCGCGCGAGCAAAACCGATGACAATTTGCTGTTGCTCAAGACCGAACTGGGCGCCGGGCATGGCGGCATGAGCGGTCGTTATCAGGGATTGCGTGACGTAGCGCTCGAATACGCGTTTTTGTTCAAGGTTTTGGGAATTGCCTGAGGAACTTGGTCCGATGAACCGGTCTTAATTCCAGACACCGCAAGCCGATACAACACAAACGCCTCCTGTGGGAGCGGGCTTGCTCGCGAAAGCGGTATGTCAGTCAACATCGATGCCGGCTGATCCACCGCTTTCGCGAGCAAGCCCGCTCCCTCAGGGGATTGTGGATACCAAAAAAACCGGAACCCGACATAACAAAGACCGCACGCCATGTCAGAAACCACCCTGCTGAACAATGAAATCCGCGACTGGCTGATGGACTGCGGCCTGTTCAACCAGCTGTTGCCTGCAGACTTTGCCGCGGCCTCGGGCTATTTCAGCATCAGCACCATCGCCCAGGGCGAAGAGATTTTCCATGAGGGGGATGCCGGCAGCTTCATGTGCATCATCCACACCGGCCAAGTAGCCGTGCAGAAGACCACCAGCGACGGCCAACTGGTGACCATCGCCACCTTGCGCAGCGGTCGTTCGTTTGGCGAGATGGCGGTGCTCGATGGCGAGCGCCGTTCAGCCAGTTGCGTGGCGGCGAGCAACTGTCAGTTACTCAACCTGGGCAAGGATTCGCTGGAAAAAATGCTCAACGACGCGCCGAAAATCGCCGCCAAGATCATCCGCGCCCTCGCCGTTTCCCTGTCCAAACGCTTGCGCATGGTCGACGGGCAACTGCTGTCGCAACAGGTCTAACCGCCGGGCGACTTGACCTTGGGCGGGCTCTGCTCGATCCCCGGCACGGGCTGATCCTTGGTGGGCGGGCTGGGCATTTCGATGGGCACCAGCGGTGGGCCACCACTGCCCGGGCCGACTTTCGGCAGCGGTGCCGGGGTGATTTGCGGGTATGGGGTGGGCGTCGCGGTGCCGGGCGAACCGGGCATCGGCGCAGGACTGACGGGCGTAGCTTGCAGCGATTGGGCCTGCACTGCAGTAATCGAGAGCGCGGCCAGGGCAATGACCGTTAGAATGGTGCGCTTCATCAATGGCTCCGTTGGCCTTGTTGTCATGTGCAGGCTACTCCCAACTGCGTCCCTTTGCCTTCCCCTCTGCCGCCATTTTGTCCTCAAGTGAGCCCCATGAAACGTTTCGTTCTGCTCGACACCACCCCTATCCCCGATAACGGCGGCGCCTTGAGCCTGTTCGAGTACGGGGAGGATTTCGTCATCAAGATCCAGGGCGGCGATGGCGGGCAACTGATGAACACACGCATGCACGGCTCCGAGGATGCCCTGGCCGAGATTCCTTGCCGCAAGGTCGCCGGGCGGCCAAATTCGCGAGTGCTGATCGGCGGACTGGGCATGGGGTTCACCCTTGCCTCGGCGCTCAAGCACCTGGGCAAGACCGCTGAAGTGGTGGTCGCCGAACTGGTGCCGGGTGTCGTGGAGTGGAATCGCGGCCCCTTGGGCGAGAAGGCCGGCAACCCGTTGCTCGACCCACGCACGGTGATCCGCATGGAAGACGTGGCCAAGGTGCTGCAAGCCGAACCGCAAGGTTTCGACGCGATCATGCTCGACGTCGACAACGGCCCGGAAGGTCTGACTCAGAAGGCCAATAGCTGGCTCTATTCCGCCGGTGGCCTCAGTGCCTGCGCCAAAGCCCTGCGACCCAAGGGCGTGCTGGCCGTCTGGTCAGCGAGCGCCGACCGGCAGTTTTCCGACAAACTGAAGAAAGCCGGGTTCAAGGCCGAGGAAGTGCAGGTCTTCGCCCATGGCAACAAGGGCACCCGCCACACCATCTGGATTGCCGAGAAGCTCAAGGGCTGAGCTAAACTTCACCCATAACCGTCATTAGTCTTTTACAAAGGTGAACCCATGAGTTCGTCCACCCCAACCAACACGTCGAAGCTGGACCGCATCCTCGCCGACAACCAGCGCGACAAGGAAATGGGCTACCGCGACAAGGCCCTGAAAATGTACCCGCACGTGTGCGGTCGCTGTGCCCGGGAATTTTCCGGCAAACGCCTGAGCGAACTGACCGTGCACCACCGCGACCACAACCACGACAACAACCCGCAGGACGGTTCGAACTGGGAGTTGTTGTGCCTGTATTGCCACGACAACGAGCACTCGCGGTATACCGACCAGCAGTATTTTGGCGAGGGTTCGCTGAGCACGCCAAAGATCGCCAAGGCGACGCATAACCCGTTTGCTGCGTTGGCTGGATTGATGAAAAAAGAAGACTGAACATCTTCAGAGCCGGTGCCGGCCTCTTCGCGAGCAAGCCCGCTCCCACATTGGTTTTGTGCACGACACAGATCAAATGTGGGAGCGGGCTTGCTCGCGAAAACGATCGTACAGACACCACCAATCTCAAACTGACCACCCCTCCTCCAATCCCCGTATAATCGCGCTTTTTTCCCGAAAGGCACCCCGCTCGTGGCAGACAAACGGTACAGCTGCATTGGTCTGTATAACCCCAAATCACCGGAAAACGTCGGTTCCGTGATGCGCGCCGCTGGCTGTTATGGCGTGGCGTCGGTGTTCTACACCGGCAAGCGCTATGAGCGCGCCGCCGACTTCGTCACCGACACCAAGCGCGTGCACTACGACATCCCGCTGATCGGTATCGACGACCTGAAGAAAATCCTGCCGCTCAATTGCGTCCCGGTCGCCGTGGAACTGGTCGAGGGTGCCCGCCCTCTTCCCGAGTACACTCACCCGGACCGCGCGCTGTACATCTTCGGCCCGGAAGACGGCTCGCTGGACAAGGAGATTCGCGACTGGTGCGAAGACGTGGTCTACATCCCCACTACCGGTTGCATGAACCTGGCTGCCACGGTCAACGTCGTGCTTTACGACCGCATGGCCAAAGGCCTGAACACGCGCTCAGGTCCGAAATTCCGCTAGATTGCGCAACATTGGATGGAACAAGCTGAGGGCTATGGCAGTCAGCTTAACTATCGACCAACGAAGCAGCCTTCCTGCCTGGAGACAGATCATGAGCGAACTCAAACGCGTGGAACGCATCGAATCCACCCCATTCCAGACGCCTGCAGACCAGAACGTACAGGGCTGGGAGCGTATCGGCTCGCTGGCCGGCGGCGTGGTGATGGTGGGCAAGGGCCTGCGTCGCGGCGGCATCTTCGGCCTGATCCAGGTGGCCATTGGTGGGGTCGCCCTGGCCCGGGGCATCACCGGGCATAGTTCGGCGAAAAGCCTTTTGGAAAAGAGCCGTCAGGACATGAATAACGTGCGGGCAAAGATCCAGCGTGCCGGCGAAGACCTGGCCAAATTGAAGGCCAATGCCGAGGCGGCGACCAACACCGCGACCGTGACTGGCAATGATTCGTTGAAGTCGCCCAAAGCCGGGGTTTGAGCCGGATCGTCAGGTGAGAGCCTCATCGCGAGCAAGCTTCGCTCCTACAGGATTGTGTCGTTCGCCTGTAGGAGCGAGGCTTGCCCGCGAATGCGGTACTACTGAATCAACGCTGTATCGAGGACCTTGGAAGATTCACCAATGACGGTTTCCGTAAGCTGAACAAAATCTTTGGTGTCCACGTTCCCCAACCGCATCGCCCCCCTCAACACATCGTCCAGCGAACGCTTGTTGCGGGTCTTGAGGCGAATTTCGCGATCCAGTTCCTGCATCAATATCACCGCCTTGGCCACCTGCGCCGGGTTGATCTGTTCGCCGCGCAAGGTGGTGACTTTCTGCCCTGCCTTGACCAGCCGCCCCTGCAAACTCTGATAACGCTCGTCACTCATGCCGCCGGCCCGGCGCACCAGTTCGATGGCGTAATACTCGGCAAAGCCTTCGCTGATCCAGTCGCTGCGATGCTGGTCGTTGATCCGCCCGAACAACTGAGCCAATTCCCGTACCACTGCACTGCTGCCGCTTTCACTGACCAGTGGCAGGCGACTGTTGAGATAGATCGACTCGTGCGCCGCCAGGCTGCCGCGCCACATCGGGTCGTTGGCGCCAACGATCAACAGCTTGGCGGGATGCCGCGGGTACACGGCCTGCACTTGCGGCCAGACGAAGGTCAGCAGGGTCAGCACATCCATGCGCCGCATGCCCTGCCCCAGGGGCGAAGCCACGGTGACTTCGGTTTCCCCCAGGCGCGTGCGTCGGCTGCCGAGGTGACCGGCGAGTATCCAGCCGGTCGGCCGGTCGAACAACCGAGAGGCGTTGTCGATGCGGAACTTGTTCTTGCCGATGCGCGGCCAGGCGGTTTCAACGCTCTTCCAGCCGTTGGGCAGCTCGAATTCAAGGCGCGACACCAGCTCGGTGCCGTCCTGCTGATCGAGTTTGGCGGGAGGCACCAGATCCTCGCCGCGCAGCAATGCCCAGGTCGGGGTCATGCGTGTGTCGAAACTGCCGCTCTTGCGACCATGACTGACGTGCACGCGGTAAGTCAGGCTGGCCTTGTCCGTGGCCGGATGCCAACTACCACGGGCCTGCGCGCCCGGCGTCAACTGCCACTGGCCGTCGGCCTTGAAGTCGCTGTAATGGCTGCCGTCGCCCAGGTCGAAATCCAGGCTGCGCACCGCCGAGCCCTGGGCCAGGGTCAGACGCACTTCAGCCTGGTCGCTTTGGGGCAACAGGCGCACGTGGTAATCCAGATCGACCTTCTTCGCCGCCCACACGGGCGAACTCAAGGTCAGCAGCCCAACAACCAGTGCCCGTCGCCATTCCACAGCCATACACACTCCTTGTTGAAACCTGGAATCGCCCGGACGCTCAACCCGCCCGGAAAATCAAATGGTCTTCCCAGTCATCTTCCGGCACGCTGCCTTCGGCGAGCATACGCCCGGACTGGGAGATGCGTTCGTGGTGCACGGCATCACGATCACCGCATACCAAGTGATGCCACAGAGGCAAATCCTTGCCCTCGCTGACCAGACGATATCCACAGGTCGGCGGCAACCACTTGAATTCGTCGGCCTTGCCGGGCGTGAGCTGGATGCAGTCGGGCACTGAAGCCCGGCGGTTCGGGTAATCCGTGCACTGGCACGTCTTGAGGTCCAGCAGCTTGCAGGCGATGCGCGTGTAATAGACGCTGTTGTCGTCTTCGTCCTCAAGCTTTTGCAGGCAGCACAGGCCACAGCCGTCGCACAGCGATTCCCATTCCTCCTGATCGAGTTGATCGAGGGTTTTGCGTATCCAGAACGGTTCGACTTTGGCGGCCATGGCTCAAGCATCTGCATCAGGTGGTGAAAAGGCCGCCAGTCTAGTGCCCACCGCCCTGCGGGCCAAGCACTGGCGACTGCCGGTAGATCAGGGCTTGTCAGTTTTTGTCCCGACACGTAGCTTTGCCAGTCGCAAGGAGCCCTGCCCGAATGCCATTAACGCTCGACCGCGTTGCATCAGGGCCAGTGACTTCGGCTCCCGACAGACCTTATCGCTCAGCTCAACTGCGCCCGCAGGTTTCAAACCTCTTCACTTTCAAACGTAGCAAGGAATCTCTTGATGAGTGCAAACCCGCGCATTGCCGATTACGCCATCCACCCTCAGTTCACCGATCGCTGGTCGCCACGCGCGTTCACCGGCGAAACCATCCCGGAAGAAACCCTGCTGAGCTTCTTCGAGGCCGCGCGCTGGGCGCCATCGGCCTACAACTCGCAGCCGTGGCGCTTTCTGTATGCGCGTCGTGACACGCCGAACTGGGAGCGTTACCTGGGCCTGCTGAACGAGTTCAACCGCGGCTGGGCGCAACACGCCTCGGCGCTGGTGATCGTGATCTCGAAAACCACCTTCGCAGTACCTGGCGCCACCGAAGAAACCCCGGCCCTGTGGCATACCTTCGACACCGGTTCGGCCTGGGGCCATCTGGCGCTGCAAGCGAGCATCAGTGGCTGGCACACCCACGGCATGGCCGGTTTCGATCAGGAACTGACCCGCAAGGAACTGAACATTCCCGAGGGCTATGCCCTGCATGCGGCCGTGGCGATCGGCAAACTGGGGGACAAGGCGACGTTGGCCGAGTACCTGCAGGCCCGTGAAGCGCCAAGCCCGCGTCGACCGTTGAGCGAGTTGGCGGCTGAGGGTGATTTCAGCCTCTAAGCTGCAACGCGCAAGCAAATGTGGGAGCGGGCTTGCTCGCGAAGGCGTCGTATCAGTCAACGACAATGGTGACTGATACGACGCCTTCGCGAGCAAGCCCGCTCCCACACTTTTGAACCGCGTAGCCTCAATACCCGCGATTGAAATCCACTTCCCCGCGCAACGCCTCGCCCGCCTGATAGGCCCGCAGGTTTTCGACGAACAGGTTCACCATCAGCGATGGCGAAGTCGGTGCCGAACTGTGCCCGGTCAGCAGCAAGCCCCAAGCCGTCCAGAACGGATGACGCTGGGGCAGCGGCTCCTGGCGGCAGACATCGATCACAGCACCTGCCAGATGCCCTTCTTTCAGGGCTTCCACCAGGTCCGCATCGACCACCGCTACACCGCGTCCGACGTTGATGAACAGCCCGGTCGGCTTGAACTGCTTGAACAGCGCGGCATCGTAGATATCGTGAGTATTCGGTGTATTTGGCAGCAGATTGACTACGTAATCCACCTGCCCGACCAGGCGTGGCAAGTCGGCCAGTGAACCGACCTCGACAAACGGCGCCTGCTCACGGGCCTCACTGGCGATGCCGTACAACTCAACGCCAAAAGGCACCAGGAACCGCGCGACGGTTTGCCCGATATCACCCGTGCCGACGATCAACACCTTGCGCCCCGCCAGGCTCTGGCCATGGCGACTGTCCCACTTGCGCTCGACCTGGCTGACCAGCCGTGCCAGCACTTCGCGCTCATGGCCGAGCATGTAGGTCAGCACGTATTCGGCCATCACCTGGCCGAAAATCCCCACGGCACGGGTCAGTCGGTAGTGGCGTGGCAGGCCATCGGCGAGCAGTGGCGTGATGCCGGCCCAGGTCGATTGCAGCCATTGCGGTTGATGGCCCTGACGCAGCAGGGTCGCCAGCAGGTCAGGCTGGCCCAGCCAGACCGGGCATTCGGCAGCCTGGCGAGACAGCTCGGCGGAGTCGCCACTGGTCATTATCTCCAGGTCCGGCGCGGCTTCACGCAACAGTTGGGTGTAAACAGGGTGGTCGTGTTCGGCAATCAGAACGCGCATGCTTCAACCTTTCAAAAAAGCGCTGCAGACGACCGCCGACGCCCTGTTGCTGCGTCGTCGCGGCCATCGCCAAAATCATTCCAGTGTTTCACCAGGACTCTGAACAGAGCCTGTCGGGCGATTACATCGGGTCGTTGCGTCGCAGCAACTCTTCCGGCAGATGTTCGATGTATTCCTCTTCGGCTGGCGGCATTTGCAGGTGGTAACCCTGCTTTTCGAGGTTGTCCAGCACGACGGTGATGTCCTCGCGGGACAGTTTTCGCTCTGGGGTCAGAACCAGGTCGAAAGCGTGGATAGCCTTGCCAAAGGCGGCCATCAGGGGCTCGGGTACGCGCTCGAGGGCGTCGCTTTTGAGCACATAGAGGTACATCTCGTTTTTCTTCGAACTGCGGTAGATGGAGCAGATACGTTTCAAGGCTGTTCTCCGGCGGTAGCCAGGCTGTCAAGCAGCGCCTGGCCCATCAATTCGCGGCGCCAGCCACGCAGCGAATCAGGCAATTGGTAAGGACCATTGGGGAAGCCGCTTTTAAGCAGCGCTTCCAGTGTTTTCTTGCGCAGCATCAGTTCCGGCGCGATGTTCAGGCGCTCGGCCTCGGCCTGGCCGATGGCTTTGAGTTGTTTGAGCAGCGCGGCGGCGTCCACCGGCAAAGGCTCCGGCACGGCGGGCGGCCATTGATCTGGCGACACACTGCCAGAGCGCTTGATCAGATCAAGCAGAAACTCGCCGTCCTGACGCACGGTACGGGGGTGCATGTCTTCGATTTTCGCCAGGGCGCCGAGGTTGTCCGGTTGCGTTCGCGCCAGTGGCCACAGCGAATGCTCGCGAACGATGCGGTTGCGCGGCAGGTCACGTGCGCGGGCTTGTATCTCACGCCAGGCGCAGAGTTCACGCAACACGACCAGTTGGGCGCGGGAAAGCTTCCAGGCGAGTTTGGCGTCGCGATAGACCTCGTAGGGATCAGTCTCGCGGCGCAGGTTGGCCACCAGCTCGGCGCCGTCCTCCAGCACCCAGGCATATTTGTCATCGCAAAGCTTCGGACGCAGCTGTACGAAAACTTCCGCCAGATGCACGGCATCTTCGGCGGCGTAGCTGATCTGGGTGTCGGACAGCGGACGTTGCAGCCAGTCGGAACGGGTTTCGCCCTTGGGCAGGTCAATGCCGAGCACTTCCTGCACCAGGCGCGAATAGCCCATGGAGAAGCCCAGGTTCAGGTAGGCGGCGGCCAATTGCGTATCAAACAGCGGCGCCGGCAGGCTGCCGGTCAGTCGCAGCAGCACTTCAAGGTCTTCGCTGCACGCATGCAGCACTTTGACGACCGCCGGGTTTTCCAGCAACGCAGCCAGGGGTTGCCAGTTGTCGATGGTCAGCGGATCAATCAGGTAAGCGCGCGCGCCATCGCCTACCTGCAACAGGCCGGCGATCGGATAGAAGGTGTCGACCCGCATGAATTCGGTGTCGAGGGCAACGTAGGGCAGATGCTGCCATTCGGCGCAAAACCGACCGAGGCTATCGTTGTCGCGAATCCAGTGAATTTCGATGGCCACACGGCTCTCCCTTGAAGAATGGCGCGCAGTATATATCGCCCCCGGCGATTTCCGCGCATCCACTGAACAAGAGCTTTAGCGAAAATACCTGCTTGATAGAAAGAATAGTCCTACAAACAACGACTAGCCGGTCTTACAAAGCACGTAAATCCGCATCGATCCAAAGCCGGGCAGCAGGTCATGGTGGCTGAGCACGCGGAAACCGGCCTGCCTGAATTCGGCCTCCACTTCGAACCTGCTTGCCAACGCAAGGGCTGTTGCCCCTTGCACATCTGCACGCCGCGCCTTGAAACGCCCGCGGATGCGCACTGCCAGGATCACCGTATCGCGACTGACCCGGTGAAACTCGCCAAGCATTGCCAGGCGATGTTCGGGTTCGACCAAGTGCTGAAACAGTTGCATGCAAAAAATGCTGTCCACCGCATTTTCCGACAGGCCAATGGTGAACGCCGAGCTTTGAAATGTTCTGACCCGTTGCAATACGCCTTGGGGATGGTGAGTTCGGGCGTGATCGAGAATGGCCTGAGAGGGATCCGTCGCGAGGATCACGCGATTGGCATGTTCGGCCCACACGGGCCAGAAACGCCCGACACCGCACGCCACATCGAGGATCAGCCCTGGCTCGCCGGCGACCTTGAGCGCACGACGCACCAGTTGCTGCTCACGCCAGAACGCCAGACGCCCGCTCAGGCTCTGCGCCCGCGGCTGCAGACAGACGCGGGCGTGTTCCTGGTCGTAGTGCCGGGCGAACTCAAGTTCAATGGCGGAGGGGGACTGGGCATTCATTCTTTGGCCAGCACCCCGTCGATCACCGAGCCACGGCAACCGGCAAACATGTCCAGATCCTGTTTGTATACCTTGCTGTTGACCTCCAGCAGCCCCAGCATCGAATGGAACAGGTTGTCCTGGCTGAGTGGTTTTTCGCGGCTCAGTTGCAGGCAGTGGGTGTCCACTGAAAACGATTTTTGATAGCTGTCGGAGAACCAGGCCAACATCGCCACATGCTTCTGCTGTTCCGGCGCCAGCATGTAAGGCGTGCCGTGCAGGAACAGGTTGTATTCGCCCAGCGACTCACCGTGGTCCGACAGGTACAGCATCGCGGTGTCCACTTTGTTCTGGTTGGTGCGCAGGATATCGATGAGCGACGACAGTACATGGTCGGTATACACCAAGGTGTTGTCGTAGCCGTTGACGATACTTTCGCGACTGCAGTTGTTCAGCGCATTACTTTCACAAACCGGTGTAAAGCGTTCGTACTCTTTAGGGTAACGCTTGAAGTATTCGGGACCGTGGCTGCCCATCTGATGCAGGACCAGCACCGTGTCTTTACTCAGGTTATCAATGAAGTGTTGCAGGCCCTGCAACAGGATTTCATCGCGGCATTCACTGTTGGCGCACAGTGCCGGGTCCTTGAGATTGCTGACATCATCAAGCGTCACACGATCGCAAGTGCCTTTGCAGCCGGACTGGTTGTCACGCCAGATGACATCGAGGCCGGCTCGCTTGAGCACGTCCAGCAAACCTTCTTCATTCTTCGCCTTGCTGGCGTCGTAATCCTTGCGCCCCATGTTGGAAAACATGCAGGGCACCGATACGGCGGTTTCCGTACCGCAGGAATGCACATCGGTGAACGCGATCAGGCCGGCTTCCTTATCGAGTTCAGGTGTGGTGTCGCGGCCATAACCCAGGATGCCGAAGTTCTCCGCACGGGCACTCTCCCCCACCACCAGTACGGTCAGGGATTTGCGGGCTCGGGTTTGAATTGCCGGGTTGCGTTTAGCATCTTCACCGATAGCGACAAAGGGTTGGTGTGCAGACGCAACCTGCTCGCGAAGATAACCAAACGAGGCACCAATGTAGTTACTGGGCACTACCATCAAGCGCAATTCATGATGATTGCGAAACAACGATGAAAGTCCCTGGTAGTTGATAAGAGCAACGCCCCCAATGACCGCAACCGAGGCGATGCTCACCAACACTTTACTTAGCAGTTCGCGGTGCCAGCGACGGAAATTGATCGGTGTCTTCCATAACAACCACGATGGCAAAACACCCAGCAGCAGAATATAAGCGAGCAACTTTAAAGACAGTAAGTCGCGAACTTCCGTGGCATTCGTTTCTGCGAAATTACGCAGCATGCCAGCATCGATCAACACACCGTACTGGCTCATGAAGTACGCCACGCCCGCGCTGATCATGAACAGCAGGGTCAGCACCGGTTTCATGACCGGTCGAAATGCAAGCAACGTCAACACGATGTTAAAGGCAGCGAGAATCATTGCGCCGAACGCCACGCGCATCACGACGCCCTTTCCGTCGGCAGCAGTGATTTCAAAAAGGTGCTGCCACAAGACAAGGTTGAAGGCAGTCAATAAAAAGGCGCTGGCAATCAGTGTCAACCATTCCGGGCGCACGGCTTTAATCTTCAACATGTGATCGGCTGTTCCTGAAAAGAAGTGCCTTCGGTGAATGTGAAAATTTCATTGACCGAGACGGCATCAACTTTAGGCAGTCGACCATCAATTTTTTGTGAAAAAGAAGCCAACGATTAGTTGGCCTCGAATTTTCCAGTTAATCTCTCGAACTATTTGAGAACTGTTCAGCCTTGATTCAGTTCTGCGAATGCCATCAAAGACTGTGCGAGCGCTTCAACCAGCCTCAGACACCGATGGCGGTCTTGGAGTAAGACTCACGATCGATGTCGAGAATTTCCACGCACAATTGCACTTCAACTCCCGCCGGCCACTCGCACAGATCCTTGACCACCGTCAGCAGGCTTTCGGAGAGCTGCTGCTTGATCTGTGGCGAACGCCCGCTCAACAGCGCCAGCTTGACATGCACAAACGCTCGCTCGGCCAAAGCCGTGCCGACCTTGAACGTCTCAACTTTCACGGCACGGCTCTTGATATCGAACTCGGCGCCGAACTGACCGGACCCCACCAACGTATTATTGAGCCGGATCAACGCAACATCAGCGTTCAGGTCAGGCAAGTTGGCGGTGTATTCCAGGTGCAGGTGAGGCATGGGTGACTCCTGTTGTTCGGTGGGAAAATTGTACATATAACATAGCCCAGACCTGGCTACTGGGGCAGCGACAACAGATTGCGCTCGCCCATGAACGCCTCTATGCGGGAACGCAGCCAGCGCTCGGCAGGATCGCTGTCGATGTGGCTGAGCCATACCATGCACAGCTCGAGGGTCGGGGTCTTGAACGGGAAAGGCTCCATGAACAACTGACCGCCGGCTGCCATGGCCTCGGCGGTGTAGTCCGGCAGGCTGGCAATCAGATCGGTACCGGCCAACAACGCCGGCAACGAACTGTACTGCGGCACCGATAGCACCACTTGTCGCGATCGGCCGATCTGCGCCAGCCACTCATCAGCGTAACCGCTGACGTTGGCGATATGGGACACCAGCACATGGGGACGCGAGCAATATTCATCGAGCGTCAACGGTGCATCCGAGGCGTCGGCGCGCAGCAATGAGGGTTGTATATGGCGCAACAGTTTGCGCTTGGCATTGGCCGGCAGACCGCGACTCTGAGTAATGCCTACCGTGATATCGCCGGATGCCAGCAGATCGGAAATCCGCCAGTGATCCACGTTCTGCACCACGAACACCACCTTCGGCGCTTCCTGGCGCAGGGCGTGCAATAACGGCGGCAAAAGGCCGTATTCGACATCGTCGGACATGCCGATGCGAAACGTCATGGTGCTGCTGCCTGGGTCGAAATCGTGGGTCAGGCTTAGCGCCACCGACAGAGAGTCCAGCGCAGGCGACAGGTGCCGAAAGATTTCCTCGGCTCGCGCCGTGGGCTCCATGCGATGGCCGACGCGGATGAACAACGGATCGTTGAACATGGTACGCAAGCGATTGAGCGCCGAACTGATGGTGGGCTGACCGAGAAACAGTTTATTTGCCACTTTGGTGACGTTGCGCTCAAGCATCAGCGCTTCAAACACCACCATCAGGTTGATGTCGGCCTTGCGTAGTTCGTTGCGATTCATCCATTGCCCCCGCGCCCATTCACTGCCGACAGTGTAGGGAGGTGACGCAATCGGCGTCTATGCGCGTATACGAATGTATCGACGATACCTTGATCTGAATGCAAAGGTCGTCACAGGGTTGACGACCCGATTGAAACGAAGCTGCTCATGCCGAGCAGCTTCCCCACCGACAGCCTAGATCTCCTTGACCGGGGTCTGATCGTCAGTCCCCCTGATCAGACTGATCGCATGCAGGCAATCAGACTTGTTCACATAAGCCTCCCCGCTGGCGATCGTTTCATGATTCCTCGCCCGCAACCTCCACCGCCACTGACCTTGACCGGTCAGAAGGGTGCCACGGGTTTGCCTGTAGATCTCAAAGTACATTGCTCGCTCCTTGCGATGACGGGTTACGACAGGTCAATGGCCTGCCGTCATCAGCGTAGAGGAGCACTTTTTGTGGTGGTGTGATTGAGTGTCAGGGGATATTGCGAGGAAAAAACCGAATGTTGTCGATGAACCAATGGATCCGGGAAGCGGTAATTTGAGCTACCGGGAGGAGCCATTTTTTTCCGTGAACATGCTTACTTTTCTTACGCGAGTTCGCTGATCGATCCTACACACATTACTCGACATTAAAACTCAGCCACAAAAAAGCCCCGTAGCTTGTTCAGCTACGGGGCTTTCATTTGTATGGCGGAGAGATAGGGATTCGAACCCTAGGTACCGGTGAAGGTACAACGGATTTCGAATCCGTCCCATTCGGCCACTCTGGCATCTCTCCAACGGCGCGCATCATAACAACACTTTCGCCGGAAGCGAACCCCCTTTCGCGAAATATTTCTGTGCTATCAGATGCTTGCGTCGGTTAAAGCGGTACGCCCAGACGGTTGGCAACTTCTTCGTAGGCTTCGATGACATCACCGAGGCCCTGACGGAAGCGGTCCTTGTCCATTTTCTTCTTGGTGTCCTTGTCCCACAGGCGGCAGCCGTCCGGGCTGAACTCGTCGCCCAGCACGATGGAGCCGTCGCTGAACACGCCGAATTCCAGCTTGAAGTCCACCAGCAGCAGGCCAGCGTCATCGAACAGTTTGCTGAGGATTTCGTTGACCTTGAGCGACAGTTCTTTCATGCGAGCCAATTGCTCGACGGTGCCCCAACCAAACGCCACAACGTGGGATTCGTTGATGAACGGGTCACCCTTGGCGTCGTCTTTCAGGAACAGCTCAAAGGTGTAAGGGTTGAGCTTCATGCCCTCTTCGACGCCCAGGCGCTTGACCAGGCTACCGGCGGCGTAGTTACGCACGACGCACTCGACCGGGATCATGTCCAGCTTCTTGACCAGGCACTCGTTGTCGCCCAGCAGCTTGTCGAACTGAGTCGGTACGCCGGCGGCTTCGAGTTTCTGCATGATGAAGGCGTTGAACTTGTTGTTCACCATGCCTTTGCGGTCCAGTTGCTCGATGCGCTTGCCGTCGAACGCCGAGGTGTCGTTGCGAAACAGCAGGATCAAGCGGTCAGCGTCATCGGTCTTGTAAACCGACTTGGCTTTGCCGCGGTAGAGTTCTTCACGTTTTTCCATGATGGGCTCCGCTTGCTAAGTAGATGGGCTAGGCGATGTGTCGCCAGTCGAGCCCTGAATCTTGATCGGCCAGTTGCAGCCAGTCCGGGTCGCACCCTAGGGTGTCGACAAAACATTGCCGGGCCAGCTGCGGCAGGTTGTTCTTGCTGCTCAGATGGGCCAGGACCAGGTGTTGCAGGCCTTGCCAGCCCAACTCAGCCACCAGGAATGCCGCCTGATGGTTATTCAAATGTCCCAGTTCGCCGCCCACCCGCTGCTTGAGAAAGTAGGGATAGTGACCGCGAGCCAGCATGTCACGGCAATGGTTGGCCTCGATCATCAGTGCATCGAGATCCCGATAACCATCCAGCACCCTGTTGCAGTAGGAACCCAGGTCGGTCAACAGGCCGAAGCGCCGCTCACCGTCACTGAATACATATTGCGTCGGCTCTTGCGCATCATGGGCCACGGCAATGACCCCAATGTTCAAGTTACCGATCTGCAACTGTTCACCGTCCGCCAGCAAGCCCGCGGGCTCGATGGGCTTGCGCATCCCGCGCAAGGTCCCGCGACTGAGGTAGACAGGCAGATTGTAGCGCCGAGACAGCAAACCCACGCCATGCACGTGGTCGGCATGTTCGTGGGTCACGAGTATCGCACTCAGTTGCGCCGGGCTCACCCCCAGGCGCAACAGGCGTTTTTCGGTTTCCCGCAGGGAGAAACCACAATCGACCAGCACATAGGTATCAGCACTGGCTATCAGCGTGCCGTTCCCTTGGCTACCGCTGCCGAGAACGGCAAAACGCATGTGATCAGCCCAGATTGTCCTGAATCACGCTCAACACTTTGCGCGCCACGTCAGCCGGCGCCACGGTGTTGATGTTTTTCTCGACGGTGACCTGCACGTTGTCGCCCACCTTGCTCAGGCGAACCTGATAACGCTCGGCGCGGGCTTCAACTTCTTCCTTGTTCGGCGCACTGCCGAACAGGCCGCTGAAGAAGCCGGGCTTGTCGTCTTTCTTCTCGGCTTTTTCAGCCAGGTTGATGTAGTACAGGCCCAGGCTGCGGTTGATGTCCTCGACGCGCCACTCACCCTGTTCCAGTGCGCGGCCGACGCTCGACCAGGCGCGGTCCAGATCGGAACCGACGTTCAGCACGGGGTTGCCGCTGCCGTCTTCGCTCAGGCTGACACGGTTCGGGGTGTCGAAATCGCGGGAGGCCAGCATGGAAACCGAACCGCCCTTCTCCGAGATCCTGCTCATGCTCGCAAGCATGTCGTCGACCAGCGCAGCGTCCAGGCCGGTGTTGACCGAACGGTTGGTGAAGGCCACATCGGCGGTACTGCCGGCAGGACGCTCGGCGGTGACCACATAGACCTCACTGGTATTGCGCTGCACACCCGGCTCGATACGTACCCGGGCGCGGATTTCGCTGTCAGAGGCGACACCGGCCGCACTCAGGCGCTTGGCCATCGCTGCGGACAACTCGTCGGCATGTTGCCAGGTCGTGGTGAATTCACCGGTTTGCGGGCGTTGTTCGTCCAGGCGGAAACCGTTGTCCTGAAAGAACTGCACGGCTACCGGCCAGGCTTCCGCCGGCGGGTTCTGCGCCAGGATCCAGCGCGAATCGCCGCTTTTTTGCAGCGAGTAGGCACTGGCGTCGGCAACGGAAGACAATGGCAGCGGACGAGGAACGACGTATTCGCCCTTGACGGTGTCATCGGCCACGTTACGCGGGATTGGCAGCAGCGGGTCCAGACGCTTGGCGGTCTTGATATCCGGTGGCAATTGCATCGGTGCAGTCTGTTGCGCTTCCAGGTAATCGCTACCACGGTCACGGAAATAACCTTCCGGGCCCCAGATCCATCCACAGCCACTGGTGCTGGAGATAATCAAGGCAAGTGCGGAAAGTCCGGCCATTCGCTTCATGCGTTGTACTTCCTCAATTAAGCCAGGACGCCGGACAGACGCATGGCCTGACGCAGCGGTTCGTGACACTCAGCGCTGAGCCAGGTGAGCGGCAGACGGATACCGTCCGGCATCAAGCCCATTTCATGCAGCGCCCATTTCACGGGGATAGGGTTGGATTCGATAAACAGGGTTTTATTGAGCGGCATCAGCTTTTCATGAATGGCACGCGCCTTTGCGGCGTCGCCATTGAGGGCAGCGATGCACAGATCGGCCATGTCGCGCGGAGCGACGTTGGCGGTGACCGAAATATTGCCTTTGCCGCCCAAAAGGATCAGCTCGACTGCAGTGGCATCGTCACCGGAGATCACCAGGAAGTTGCTGCTGACACCGTCGATGATCGCCTTGGCGCGCTTGAGGTCGCCGGTGGCTTCCTTGATGCCGATGATGTTCTTGACGGTCGACAGACGGATAACGGTCTCGGCCTGCATGTCGCATGCGGTGCGGCCCGGCACGTTATAGAGGATCTGCGGGATGTCGACGGCTTCGGCGATGGCCTTGAAGTGCTGGTACAGGCCTTCCTGGGTCGGCTTGTTGTAATACGGCGTGACCAGCAGGCAGGCATCGGCACCCGCGTTTTTCGCGTTGGTGGTCAGCTCGATGGCTTCGCGGGTCGAATTGGCGCCGGTACCGGCGATCACCGGGATGCGGCCATTGACCTGCTTCACGACGCGACGGATGACTTCGATGTGTTCGTTCACATCAAGGGTGGCCGATTCACCTGTGGTGCCGACCGCCACGATGGCGTGGGTGCCGTTTTGCAGGTGAAAGTCCACCAGTTTGCTCAGGCTATCCCAATCGAGATTACCTTGTGCATCCATGGGTGTGACCAGTGCCACCATACTGCCCGCAATCATGCAACCGCTCCTGCCGGAAAAAGAGAGCCGTAATGGTACTGGCGCCAAGATGCTTGTACAAGCGAAGTACTGCGCTGCCGCCATTCCCCTTGGCGCCGCTTTTCGCTACCCTTCAGACTTTGATCGGTACCGACAAGCTCGCACGTCGGGTTCGAGCCTTCATTTTCGGCATCACAAGCCCCATTTCAGCGTTGCCACTGCGCTGTTCCTGCCATACTGGAGCACGGTGCAACCTGCGCAAGGGCTTTCTGAATTCGCATCCGCAGGCTCACCCCCGGCAAAACAAGCCGACAGAAGTACCGACCGCTCATCGCTTTAGGAATGCTGCATGTCCACCCCCACAGTTCGCGAACAATTCCTTGTCATCAGTGCGCTCGGCGCCAACCCCATGGAGCTGACTAACGTCCTGTGCCGCGCCAGCCATGAAAACCGCTGCGCCGTGGTCACCTCTCGCCTGACCCGCCATGGCGAGTGCAGTGCGCTGGTCCTTGAAGTCTCCGGTAGCTGGGACGCACTGGCACGCCTGGAGGGCAGCCTGCCAATACTGGCCAAACGGCACGCCTTCACCGTCAACGTGGTCCGCAGCGCAGCCCTGGAAAACCGTCCGCAGGCCCTGCCGTATGTGGCCTATGTCAGCTCGGCCTACCGCTCGGACATCATCAACGAGCTGTGCCAGTTCTTCATGGACCATAACGTCGAGCTGGAAAACCTGACCTGCGACACCTATCAGGCCCCGCAAACCGGCGGCACCATGCTCAATGCCACCTTTACCGTAACCTTGCCGGCCGGCGTACAGATCAGCTGGTTGCGCGATCAGTTCCTGGATTTCGCCGATGCGCTGAACCTGGATGCCCTGATCGAACCGTGGCGCCCACAAAACCCAATGTAAGGAAGCTTTCATGGCCGTTGCCATCGACCAACCGGTTGCCGATTTCGAAGCCCCCGCCACCAGCGGGCAAACCGTCAGCCTGGCGGCGCTCAAGGGCAAGCAGGTAGTGATCTACTTCTATCCGAAGGACAGCACCCCAGGCTGCACCACTCAAGGCCAGGGGTTTCGCGATCAGCTTGATGCCTTCAAGGCCGCCAACACCGAAGTCTTTGGCGTATCACGTGACAGCCTCAAGTCCCACGAGAACTTCAAGGCCAAGCAGGCGTTCACCTTCGAGTTGATCAGCGACAAGGAAGAAGCGCTGTGCCAGCTGTTCGACGTGATCAAGCTGAAAAAGCTGTATGGCAAGGAATACATGGGCGTCGATCGCAGCACGTTCCTGATCGACAAGAACGGCGTGTTGCGCCAGGAGTGGCGCGGCGTGAAGGTACCGGGGCATGTGGATGCCGTGCTGGCTGCAGCTCAGACCTTGAATAAAGCCTGATCTCAAAAGGATCGCAACCTTCAGCGGGCTGCGATCCTTTGATACCTAGAGCAACGGTGCCACCACCGGCTCCTTGCGCGGCCAGGCATCCAGCACGGCCTTGAACAGAGTGGCCAGGGGAATCGCAAAGAAGACCCCCCAGAATCCCCACAGCCCGCCGAACAACAATACCGCGCAGATGATCGCTACCGGATGCAGGTTGACGGCCTCCGAGAACAGCAGCGGCACCAGCACGTTACCGTCCAACGTCTGGATGATTCCGTAGACTGCCATCAGATAGATGAACTGATCGCTCCAACCCCACTGGAACAACGCAATCAGTAACACAGGCACCGTCACCACCACGGCCCCGACATAGGGCACCACCACCGATACCCCGACCAGTAACGCCAGCAGTGCCGCGTAATTGAGCTCCAGGATGACGAACGCGATGTAGGTCACGCCGCCGCAAATGAAGATTTCGATGACCTTGCCACGAATGTAATTGGCGATCTGCCGGTTCATCTCATGGGCAACGCGGGTGATCAGCGCTCGCTCGCGGGGCAGGTAGCCGCGCACCCACTCCCCGATCATTGCCCGGTCCTTGAGGAAGAAAAACACCAGAATCGGCACCAATACCAAATAGATCATGATGTTGACCAACAGCGGCAGGCTCGAAAGTGAAAACGTCAGCGCCCACTGCCCGAACTTGCCGATTTCGCCCCGCGCCACTTCGATGGCCTGCAGCACCTGCTCGTCGGACACCAGATGCGGGTAGCGCTCCGGCAGCAGCAGTAGCAGCGATTGCCACTTGACCAACATGCCGGGCAATTCGTTGAACAAGGTGATCACCTGATGCCAGAGCAGCGGCACCACAACCACGAAAAACACCAGCGACAGCCCCATGAACAGCGCGAAGACCAGCCCCACCGCCGCCCCGCCCGGAACACACAGGCGCTCGAGCGTCAGCACCAGCCCCTGCATCAGATAAGCCAGGACCATCCCGGCCAACACCGGCGCCAGCATCCCGCCCAGCGTCAGCACGGCGGTGAACGCCAGGAACAGCAGGACAGCCAGTACCACGGCTTCCTCATCGGAGAAGTAGCGCTGAATCCAGTCGCGTAACACTTTGAACATCAATAATCCTTAAGAAAAAATGCCGCGGGTTTCAGGCTTTTTTCAACCAATAGCGGAAAACGCCCGACTCGTCTTCTTCACGAAGCAGCGTATGACCGGCCAAACGGGCGAAGGTGCGAAAATCGCGCTGCGAGCCAGCATCCGTAGCGATCACCTTGAGTACGGCGCCACTGAGCATCCGGTTGAGTTCCATCTTGGCCTTGAGCAGCGGCAACGGGCAATTCAAGCCACTGGCGTCCAGTTCAACGTCATGGGCTACAGCGTCGGTCATTGCGTCACTCCGGTTCAGATGGTTGAGTCGCCTAGAATATCTGGTCGCAAGGCTGGTGTCCGGCTACAGTAAGGTCTTTGTCGACTAAGGCTTTGTGCATGACCTTTTTGCGCCCTACCCTGCTGACGCTCGCTTGCCTGCTCGCCTCACCGGGCTTTGCCGACGACCTGCCGTCACTCGGCGACGCCAGTTCTGCCATCGTCTCGCCACAGCAGGAATACCAGTTGGGTCGCGCGTGGCTGGCGTTGTTGCGTAGCCAGGTATCGCAGCTCAACGATCCTCAACTCAAGGACTATGTCGAATCCAGTGTTTATCGCCTGGTAGAGACCAGTCAGGTCAATGACCGGCGCCTGGAATTCATCCTGATCAACAGCCCTCAGCTCAATGCCTTTGCGGCGCCGGGCGGGATTGTCGGGGTCAACGGCGGCTTGTTCCTCAACGCCCAGACCGAAGGCGAATATGCCTCGGTTCTGGCTCACGAACTGGCTCACTTGTCGCAGCGCCACTTTGCCCGTGGCGTCGAAGCGCAACAGCGCTTGCAGGTGCCGATGATGGCCGCGCTGCTGGCCGGGATCGTGATCGCCGCAGCCGGTGCCGGTGACGCCGGGATCGCCGCCATTGCCGGTACACAGGCGGCGGCCATTCAGGAACAACGACGCTTCTCCCGACAGAACGAACAGGAAGCCGACCGCATCGGTATCCTCAATCTGGAAAAAGCCGGCTACGACCCTCGTTCCATGCCGACCATGTTCGAGCGCCTGGGCCGGCAGTATCGTTACGACGCCAAGCCACCGGAATTCCTGCTGACTCACCCGGTGACCGAGTCCCGTATCGCCGACACCCGCAACCGCGCCGAACAGGCACCGCAGGGCGGCATCGAGGATAGCCTGCGCTATCAATTGATTCGGGCACGAGTGCAGTTGATCTATGAGGAAACACCGGGGCTGGGCGCCAAGCGCTTTCGCGCTTTGCTGGACGAGAACCCGAAAAACGATGTTGCTCGCTACGGCTTGGCCATCGCTCAAATCAAGGGTGGCCAACTGAACGAAGCGCGGGAAAACCTGAAGCTGTTGCTGGCCAAATCGCCGAACGAGATCATTTACAACCTCGCACAAATCGATCTGGACACCACCAACAACCGCTTGGCGGATGCACAGTCGCGCGTCGACCGAATGCTCACTCAGTACCCTGGCAACTACCCGCTGAACCAGGTGCGCGTCGACCTGTTGCTTAAACAGAACCGCGCAGCCGATGCCGAAAAGGCCCTGGAAGGCTTACTCAAGTCGCGTCCAGATGATCCGGACGTTTGGTACCAGGTGGCAGAGACGCGCGGCCTGTCGGGCAACATCATCGGCCTGCATCAGGCGCGCGCCGAGTATTTCGCACTGGTGGGTGACTATCGCCAGGCCATCCAGCAACTGGATTTCGCCAAGCGCAAGGCCGGGAGCAATTTCCCGCTGTCGTCGCGAATCGATGCCCGTCAGCGAGAGTTGATGGATCAGGAGCGCATGATCAAGGACATGATGGGCTGACCGTTCAGCAACCTTATTTCGAGCACAAAAAAACCGCCTCTTTCGAGGCGGTTTTTCATTCAACCAACAAGCGGATTATTCAGCCAGTTTGAAGGTAATGAAGCTGGCGCGTCCTTGACGCAGAACCCGCATCGACACCGAGCGATTCTTCGGCAGCGCCTTGGCGATGTCGGTGAACTGCTTGGTCGATTCGATCGCCTGGTTGTTCAGGTGGGTAATGACATCACCCGGTTGCAGGCCAATCATGGCGGCGGGACCGTCCTGAACTTCCTTGATCACCACACCGCCTTTGAGGTCGTAGGTTTTCTTCTGCTCGGCACTGATCTCGACGACCGAAACCCCCAGGCGATTGCTGCTGCTTTCGGCGCCCGATTTCGGCAAAGCGCTCAGCTCCTTGTCTTCATCAGGAATGTCGCCGACCGTCAACTCGACGTTCTTGCGCTTACCATCACGAATCACTTCCAGATTGGCCTTGGACCCCGCCTTCAGTGCGCCAACCAGGTGTGGCAAATCGGCGGACATCACGATCGGTTGGCCATTCATGCTCAGGATCACGTCGCCAACCTGCAGGCCACCCTTGGCGGCCGGACCATCATCCTGGATCTGGGCAACCAGCGCACCGGCCGGTTTATCCAGACCGAACGACTCGGCGAGATCCTTGTTCACTTCCTGGATCACAACCCCCAACCAGCCGCGGCTGACCTTGCCACCGGTTTTCAGCTGATTGGAAACGTCCATGGCCACGTCGATCGGAATGGCGAACGACACGCCCATGAAGCCACCGGAGCGGGTGTAGATCTGCGAGTTGATGCCGACCACTTCGCCTTTGAGGTTGAACAGCGGCCCACCGGAGTTACCCGGGTTGATCGGCACGTCGGTCTGAATGAACGGCACATAGTTTTCGTTCGGCAGGCTACGGCCCACGGCACTGACGATGCCTTGGGTTACCGTGTGGTCAAAGCCGAACGGCGAACCGATAGCCACGACCCACTGGCCGGCCTTCAAGTCCTGGGATTTACCCAGCGTAAGTACGGGCAAGTCCTTGCCTTCGATTTTCAACAGCGCCACATCGGAGCGGGTATCGGTCCCCACCAGCTTGGCTTTCATTTCGCTGCGATCAGCCAGACGCACCAGAATCTCATCAGCGTCGGCAATCACGTGGTTGTTGGTGAGGATGTAACCGTCAGAGGAGATGATGAAGCCGGAACCCAGGGACTGGGCTTCACGCTGACGATCACCGCGAGGCGAACGCGGTTGTGGCGGCATACCGCGTTCGAAGAACTCGCGCAGCATCGGCGGCAAGCCTTCGAGATCCGGCATCTGCTGGTTCACCTTGCGATCCGGCAGTTTCTGCGTGGTACTGATGTTCACGACCGCGGGCGAGGCTTGCTCGACCAATTGCGTAAAGTCGGGCAATTCGACTGCTTGCGCAGGGATGGCCTGACCGAGCACCAACACGGTGGCAAAAATGGAGAGGTAAGACTTCAAGCGTGGTATCGACATACGGCTCCCGTTACGACGAGCATGGTTAAGCGATATGGATCAAGTAACACCGGAAAGATACGCCGGTATTTTTGTTCCGGGAACAACAAACAAGGCCAGAGCCGAGGGGCTCTGACTTAAAAAAAATTCACTTGAAATTGCAAGTTGAAATGTTCGCGAAACATTTCAATCTCGGCTCACTGCTTGGAGACAGCAGCATCAGTGCGCATGGACAAGGCAATCCGCTCAGCAGTGCCGACCGGGATTTCACCTACCACGGTTACCATCATTTCGCCTTGGGGAGTGGTCAAGCGGCGGGAAACCGCGACGGTTGGACCAAGCTGAGTGCGAGTATCGGTGACTGTCGCGCCATTCAATGGCTCGAGAAAGACCGAAAAGCGTGCCAGGCCGTCATCGTACATCAGGCTGTTGACCTGGGTTTTGGTCTCTGGATCCTTGCGCGCTGTACTGCTGGTCAGCTCGAAACCAGGAGGGAGCCAGTCTGAATGCCAGACTTGCGCAGCCTTGACGGCAGAAGCCTTGTCACCCTCCAGGTTCACCGTCTTGCAATCTGCACCAGCCTGCAAGTCGCTGTCAGAAGGAGCAACGGCGGTATCGAGGTGCGTGAACTGGAAGCGCTCCAACAAGCGACTTTTATCGTCAAGCAGCAACGACTTGAGTGGCAAACCGGTTTCCTTGTCCAGATGCAGTTCAAACCCGTAACGGTGCTGATCGCGAGGCGTCAGCGACACTATTACTGCCGCACGCCCGGCCACACGCGACTTGCCGACGACGGCAATGTCATACCAATTCTTGAGTTTTTGTGGATCGAGTGCACGTGCTGCGGAATTTGGCGAGTCCCCGAGCCCCGCAATCAGGGTGCCGCTGACGCATTGAGTATGCCCATCAATGCGTACGACTTCCTGCGCCGAGCCGTCGAGCTGAAGTAAACGCTCGCGGACCTTGCCATCCTGGACGCGGTGCCAGATGTTATGGGTAGAAAAACTACCATTACGTTCGTAAACAAAAGTACCGGAAAAGCTCTGCTGCTGCTCGGCCTGACCAAGACGGGTCAACCAGTCCTGGGCTTCATCGGCATGGGCTGGCACAACAAACCAGCCACCAAGCAGGAACGGAAGTAGAGGTATGGCGCGCATGATCCTCCTTAACGGTTTTCCAGGCTTGCTGCACGCGCGTAAGGCAGAGCGCTCTCGGTACCTTTCAATGCAGCCTGTTGGGCGTGCTGACGCAAGTAGCTTGGCAGACGCTGATCGTGCCAGCCTGGCTGACCTTGCAATACGCCGTTGGCCATAGGGCCGGTGGCGTCCGAACTCTCGCTGTAGCCTGCCAGTACAGCCGGACCCTTGACTTGAGGAGCGGCCAGATTCTGTTGGCTGGACTGCTGCGCCAGTTCAACTCCGGCGATTTCGTCCTGGTTGTATAGACGAACACCTGCCAATACGGCAACGGTTACCGAGGCAGCGACGGCCAGACGACCCAGGCTGCGCCATGGACCACGGGTAGCTTTTGCCGGCACGCTTTCGTCAGCCAGGGCTGCGGAAACAGCCGCTGCGATATCCAGGCGTGGAAGCAGCAGATCCTTGTGCATCGCTGCCCGAGCGATCTGATAACGAGCCCAGGTTTCACGTGTTTCAACATCGTCGCAGGCACTGAGTACCCGACGCAATTCCAATTCGTCCGCTTCGTTATCCATCACTGCGGACAGCGATTCCTGCAGGGCTTCACGACTCATGGCGTTCCTCTCTTGGCTGTCGCCGCTGTCATTAGTTTTCCTGCAACAACGGCTGCAGGGCTTTATCGATGGCCTCCCGGGCGCGGAAAATCCGGGAGCGCACGGTGCCCACCGGACACTGCATGACGCTCGCAATGTCCTCGTAACTCAGACCATCGAACTCACGTAAAGTTAAAGCCGTACGCAAATCTTCAGGTAATTGCTGAATGGTTCGATGGACGGTGCCTTCGATCTCATCCCGCAGCAAGGCCCGTTCTGGCGACTCGAGATCCTTGAGGCCGTGATCGCCATCGTAGAACTCTGCATCCTCGGAACTGACATCGCTATCCGGCGGCCGGCGGCCGCGTGAAACCAGATAGTTTTTCGCCGTGTTGATGGCGATGCGGTAAAGCCACGTATAAAACGCGCTGTCTCCGCGAAAATTTCCAAGGGCGCGGTACGCCTTGATAAAGGCTTCTTGCGCCACATCCTGGGCTTCATGGGTGTCGTGCACGAAACGCACGATCAACCCGAGAATTTTGTGCTGGTATTTCAGCACTAGCAGATCGAAAGCACGCTTGTCGCCGCGTTGAACGCGTTCGACCAGTTGCTGATCCTCTTCCTGGGTTAGCATGAACACTCCTCGATAAGCTCGGAGGAGGCTTGCATTACTAAACGACCGGACTTGCAAACATAGACTCGGGCTTTTCGCAAAAGTTCTCCCCCTCCAGGCAAGTTTCCTGCGGGCTCTGATCCGGCACGCACGAAAAGCGCAGCGCGAGATACCTCGGCTGCGCGAATAATCTTGTCATCGGTTTCGCAGGCAAGAATCCAACCACAGATCCTTCGCGACCCCGACACTGTCCCTTGATTCAGGCAACCGTCTATTGATCTTGGGCCTTTGGCAAAAGTTCCAAATATTTATAGCTGCGTGACAGTGACATTGTGCAACTGTGAAGAGAAAAAGACTGTTAAATCCACGATACAGTCGGCATGACGCCAAACAGGCGAAAAAAACATCCGACGAAGCGACAGGTTTTTTCCGTCACTGTAGTTTCACAATGCCATGTAGGCACGGCTATTGTGCCGCTCCCCCCCTCTATATACTAGTGGGCTGTGTGCAAACCTGACTCGCATGTCCAGTTGTCCAGCGCCTCCCCCGACCCGGGTCGCTTTGAGCGGAATCCTGAAATGAGCCAACAGTTTCAACACGATGTTCTGGTAATTGGCAGCGGCGCTGCCGGTTTGAGCCTTGCGCTGACCTTGCCCGGTCATTTGCGCATCGCCGTACTGAGCAAAGGCGACCTTGCCAATGGCTCGACCTTCTGGGCCCAGGGGGGTGTCGCTGCCGTTCTGGACGATACGGACACTGTCGAATCCCACGTCGACGACACGCTCAATGCCGGCGGCGGCCTGTGCCATGAAGATGCCGTACGTTTCACGGTCGAGCACAGCAAGGAAGCCATCCAATGGCTCATCGACCAGGGCGTGCCGTTTACCCGCGATGAACAATCCGGCACCGAAGATGGCGGATTCGAATTTCACCTGACCCGTGAAGGCGGCCACAGCCATCGACGCATCATCCATGCCGCCGACGCCACTGGCGCAGCCATTTTCACGACCCTGCTGACCCAGGCCCGACAACGACCGAACATCGAGCTTCTGGAACAGCGGGTAGCGATCGACCTGATCACGGAAAAACGCCTGGGCCTTGAAGGCGATCGCTGCCTGGGCGCTTATGTGCTCAATCGCGGCACGGGTGAAGTCGACACCTACGGCGCCCGCTTCGTGATCCTCGCCTCCGGTGGCGCAGCCAAGGTCTACCTCTACACCAGCAACCCTGATGGCGCCTGTGGCGACGGTATTGCCATGGCGTGGCGTTCCGGTTGCCGGGTGGCGAACCTGGAGTTCAACCAGTTCCACCCCACCTGCCTGTATCACCCGCAAGCCAAGAGTTTCCTGATCACCGAAGCCCTGCGCGGCGAAGGCGCCCACCTGAAGCTGCCCAACGGCGAGCGCTTCATGCAGCGCTTCGACCCTCGGGCCGAGTTGGCGCCACGGGACATCGTCGCCCGGGCCATCGACCATGAGATGAAGCGCCTGGGTATCGATTGCGTTTATCTGGACATCAGCCACAAGTCCGAAGCGTTCATCAAGACCCACTTCCCGACCGTGTACGAGCGCTGCCTGGAATTCTCCATCGACATCACCAGGCAGCCGATCCCGGTGGTTCCCGCGGCGCATTACACCTGCGGCGGCGTCATGGTCGACCAACAGGGTCGCACCGATGTACCGGGCCTGTACGCGATCGGCGAAACCAGCTTTACCGGCCTGCATGGCGCCAATCGCATGGCCAGCAATTCGCTGTTGGAATGTTTCGTCTACGCCCGTTCGGCGGCGGCGGACATTCTGGAGCAGTTGCCCCGGGTTGACGCCCCAACCGCCCTGCCCGTCTGGGATGCGAGCCAGGTCACCGACTCTGATGAGGACGTGATCATCGCGCACAACTGGGATGAACTGCGGCGCTTCATGTGGGACTACGTCGGCATCGTGCGCACCAACAAGCGTCTGCAACGGGCCCAGCACCGGGTGCGCCTGTTGCTCGACGAGATCGACGAGTTCTACAGCAATTATAAAGTCAGCCGGGATTTGATCGAGCTGCGCAACCTGGCCCAGGTGGCCGAGCTGATGATCCTGTCAGCCATGGAGCGCAAGGAAAGTCGTGGCCTGCATTACACCCTCGACTACCCGAACATGCTGCCGGTCGCCCTCGACACTATTCTGGTGCCGCCCACCTACGCCGACTGAACTTGAGCCGGACCCGCAGGCGTCGATGCACATCCGCCGCCTGCGCATCCCGGGGCACGCAAATGGCCCGGACCCGGCGCTCACCGCGCAAGCGAAAACGCAACACCACGACCAGGGGCAATGCCAGGCTATCCGGGCGCAACTGTACCGCTTGCCATCCCCCCGCCGGACTCCACAACTGCCAACCATCGGCGTCGCGGCGCAAGCCGCGAAACGCCTGCGGGTGCGTCAGCAAAATCTGCCGCGGCAGCACCCAAAGGCCATGCAGCAGGCAGCAGAAAACGCCGAGCGCGCAGGCCCAGGCAGGAATGGACAGTAGAAACAGCGAACCCAGCGCGAACAGCTGGGCCAACAGATAAACCGCCAGCAACTGCCGTGAGGCATGCCAGCGGCATTCGAACGCATTACTTGGGCTGGACACGATCCAGGATCATGCGAACCATGCGCTGAAGCTCCGGATCTTCCGACTCGGCGCGTTCCATGAACCAGCCGAACATGTCCTGATCTTCACATTCGAGCAACCTGACGTAGCAGGCGCGGTCCACCTCGTTGAGGTGCGGATAGACCTCTTTCACAAACGGCACCAGCAACACGTCAAGCTCAAGCATGCCGCGGCGGCTGTGCCAGTAGAGGCGGTTCAGTTCAACATCTTCGACCATGGAGCGCTCCTCAAATAGGCCGCAAGTATACAGCCCCGTGCCCTGTCGAACAGTCGGCTTTGGTCGGTCACCGGCGATCCTTTGTGAACTACCCATTTCAGGGACACACCCTTATCATGTCCGCCAGACTCTTTACCCTGCGATGACCCATGGCCGATTCTGCTTTTTTCTGCACGCTGTCTCATGAAGGTGTCCTGGCAGTCCGCGGCGCGGACGCCGGCAAGTTCCTGCAAGGCCAATTGACCTGCAACCTCAACTACCTGAGCGATACCCAGTCCAGCCTCGGCGCGCGCTGCACGCAAAAGGGCCGGATGCAATCGAGTTTCCGTATCCTGCTGCAAGGTGACGGCGTGCTGCTGGCGATGGCCAGCGAGCTGCTGGAACCGCAACTGGCGGACCTGAAAAAATACGCGGTGTTCTCCAAGTCCAAGCTGACCGACGAAAGCGCCGCCTGGGTCCGCTTCGGCATCGACCACGGCGACGCCGCCCTGAGCAGCCTCGGCCTTGAACTGCCGGCAGACACCGACAGCGTGGTGCGCCATGACGGCTTGATCGCCATTCGCGTATCGACCGATCGCGCCGAACTGTGGGTCGCCGCCGATCAAGCCGACGCCATCAAAGGCAAGCTGTCTGCCCTGCTGGCCGAAGGTGATCTGAATCAATGGCTGCTGGGCCAGATCCGCGCCGGGATCGGCCAGGTGATGCCCGCCACCCGTGAGCTGTTCATCCCGCAGATGCTCAATCTGCAAGCCGTTGGTGGCGTGAGCTTCAAGAAAGGCTGCTACACCGGCCAGGAAATCGTCGCGCGCATGCAGTACCTGGGCAAACTCAAGCGCCGCCTGTATCGCGTGCAACTGGACGCTGGCGAGTTGCCCGAGCCGGGCACCCAACTGTTCGCCCCCAGCCACGCCAGTTCGATCGGCGAAGTGGTGATCGCCGCCCGGGCCGACAACAACATTGAACTGCTGGCGGTATTGCAGGCCGAAGCAGCAGAGGCCGGTGACCTGCATGTGGGTGCGCCCGACGGCCCTGCCCTGCACGTGCTCGAGCTGCCTTACTCACTGGACCGCGACCGCGAGATCCAACGTTAAGCGCGGTACTTTTTTGCGACACCTAGAGAAACTAAATGATTGAGCTGGCGGAAAAGGTCCAACAGGATTTGGTTGAGGCCATCGACAACGATGACCTGGTTCTGCCGACATTACCGGAAGTGGCGTTGCAGATTCGCAAGGTCGCCGAAGATCCGGACATCAGCATCAGTACCCTGAGCAAGGTGATCGGGCGCGATACGGCGTTGTCCGCGCGCCTGATCAAGGTGGTCAACAGCCCGCTGCTGCGCGCGACCCAGGAAGTGACCGACCTGCACACGGCCATCACCCGCCTGGGCATCAACTACAGCAGCAACCTGGCCATTGGCCTGGTCATGGAGCAGATTTTCCATGCCCGCTCCGAGGTGGTTGAACAGAAAATGCGCGATGTCTGGCGCAAAAGCCTGGAAATCGCCGGCGTCAGCTACGCGCTGTGCCGCAGCTACACCCAACTCAAGCCTGATCAGGCGGCCCTGGGCGGCCTGGTGCATCAGATCGGTGTGCTGCCGATCCTGACCTACGCCGAAGATCACTATGAACTGCTGTCCGACCCGGTCAGCCTCAATCACGTGATTGACCGCATTCATCCGTTGCTTGGCGACAAGCTGCTGAGGGTCTGGGAATTTCCCGAAATGCTGGTGCAAATCCCGCAGTTGTATCTGGACTTCAAGCGACAATCAGCACAGATCGATTATGTCGACCTGGTGCAGGTGGCCAGCCTGTACTGCCACAAAGACACCGACCACCCGATTTCACGCATCGACCCTTTCAGCGTGCCGGCCTTTGTCAAACTGGGAATCGATCCGGACAACAAAGCGATGTGCGCCGATCTGGAAGAAATGCGTTCGATGTTCTACTGATCCTGCGGCCAGGGAGCTTGCCCGCACTGGGCAGTGAAGCGGCCCAAGAACCACGATGGCCAGATGAAACGCATGATCTGAATGACGACTGCTTCGCAGCCGGACGGGAGCAAGTTCCCTCGCCACAGGTATCCAGAACCCTCACTCCCCCGCGATAAAACTCACCCGCACCTTCAACCCCGCCTGCTCGCCATCGTGCAGGCTGATCTGCGCCAGATGTGCCCGGCAAATCTCGCCAACGATCGCCAAGCCCAATCCTGAACCGGCCACCTGCTGATTGCGCCGATAAAACCGCTCGAACACCCGGTCGCGCTCATCCAGGGGAATGCCCGGCCCGTCGTCCTCCACCTCGAGGACCGCTGGCGCCAAGACCCGCAGGATCACATTGCCCCCCGGTGGCGTGTGGGCCAGTGCGTTGTCCACCAGATTGCTCAACAGCTCATTCAACAGGGTCGGTTCGCCCCGCAGCCAGATCGGCTCATCCGCCTCCAGCGCCAATGCCACGCCGCGCTTGTGGGCGAGCGGCGCCATGGCCATGCCCAACTCCCGCGCCAGCTGGCTCAGGTCCAGCAATTGCGCGCCACCCTCGGCGATCGCCCGGGCACCGTTCTCGACCCGTGCCAGGGAAAGCAATTGATTGGCCAGATGGGTCAGGCGGTCGGTGCCCTGGGCCGCGGTATCCAGGGTGTCGCGCCAGACCTGTGGCTCGCTTGCGCGCAAGCCCAACTCCAGCCGCGCCTTGAGTGCCGCCAGCGGGGTGCGCAGTTCATGGGCGGCATCGGCAATGAACTGGGCCTGACGCTCGAACTGCCCGCGAAGCCGTTCGGTAAAGTGATTGAGCGCGCGCACCAGCGGCCACAGCTCACGCTGCACTTCAACCAGCGGCAATGGCCGAAGATCGTCGGATTGACGCTCTTCAACCGCCGTGCGCAAGCGTTCCAGCGGGCGCAGCGCGGCACTGACGGCGAACCAGACGATCATCAGCGCCCCCACCGCCAACATGCCCAGGCGCAGCAAGGTATCCGCCGCCAGGCTGCGGGCCATGCTGACCCGCGCCTCATCGGTTTCCGCCACACGGATTTCCGCCATGCCGTTCATGTTCGGCTCACTGACCGGCTTGAGCAGGCTGACCACCCGCACGTTTTGCCCGCGATACGTCGCATTGTAGAACCGCGCCAGCGCCGGATAGTCATCGGTGCGTGGCGTGCCTGGCGGTGGCGGTGGCAGGTTTTCGTAGCCGGAGATCAGCTTCTGATTGATGTCGTTGACCAGATAGAAAATCCGCCCGGCGCTGTCATAGGCAAAGGTATCGAGGGCGACGTAGGGCACGTCGGCGCTGAGGCTGCCATCTCGTTGCGACACCCCCGCCGCGATGGTTCGCGCCGAGGCCAGCAAGGTCCGGTCATAGGCCGTGTCGGCGGCTTCGCGACCGTTCCAGTAGGCGCTCAAGCCACTGGCAAGCATCAACACCACCAGCAGCAGCGCCAGGTTCCACAGCAACCGCCAACGCAGGCTGCTGGGCTTATGCATCGCGGCTTTCCAGCAAATAGCCCAGACCGCGAAAGGTCACGATGGCGACCGGTTGCCCGTCGAGTTTCTTGCGCAGGCGATGCACGTAGATTTCGATCGCGTCGGGGCTGGCCTCTTCGTCCAGACCGAATACCTGAGAGGCCAGTTGCTCCTTGCTCATCACCCGACCGGGACGGGCGATCAGGGCTTCGAGCACTGCCTGTTCGCGGGAGGTCAGGGTCAGCAGCTCCTCGCCGAGGGTAAAGCGCCGGGTGTCGAGGTCATAGGCCAGCACCCCGCAACGCTGCACCCGCTCGCCCCCCAGCACACTGCGACGCAGCAGCGCCTTGACCCGGGCTTCGAGTTCGGTGAGCTCGAAAGGCTTGGCCAGGTAATCATCGGCGCCGAGGTTCAGCCCATGGACCCGGTCCTTGACGTCACTGCGCGCGGTCAGCATCAGCACCGGCAGGTTCTTGCCCCGGGCCCGCAGGCGCGCCAGCACTTCAAAACCATCCATGCGTGGCAGGCCGACATCGAGGATCGCCATGGCGTAGTCCTCGCTGCCCAGCGCCAGGTCGGCCGCCACGCCGTCGTGCAGCACATCCACGGTCAGACCGGTGCTCTTGAGCGCCTGGGCGACACTGTCGGCGAGCTGCAGATGGTCTTCGACGAGCAGGACACGCATGGATCTTTACCTCATTCAGGGATGGTCGACGCCATTCTTTGGCGCGGAGTTTACAGCGGCATCCGCTGCTGTGAAGCCTGAAAAGCCGTGAAAGCCCGATGAAAGGTTAGTGAAAGGTTCGACCGCTAGAGTCGGACGACTGATGGTTTCTACCGTAGTCGTCAAGTGCTTTGAAATGTAGCTCCCGAAAAGCGCCTCGATGCGTTTTCGCCAATAAGAACAATAACGAGGTACTTCGCCATGCTGACCGCCCAGCGCCATGCTCGCTCGCGCCATCCCCTTTCCCGCTACTCATCGTTTACGCTCGCCGGCGCCGATATCGGCTGCGCGAAGCGAAACCGCCGCATCTGAAATTCCCCCAAAAACAACAACTCCTGTGGAGAAAAAAATGAATCGATCACTGCGCCGTTTCGCCCTCGCCGCCAGTTGCGTGCTGTTTGCCGGTCAATTGATGGCCGAACCCAAACGCCCGGAATGCATCGCGCCGGCCTCGCCCGGCGGTGGTTTCGACCTGACGTGCAAACTGGCGCAAAGCGCGCTGGTCAATGAAAAGCTGCTGACCAAACCGATGCGCGTGACCTACATGCCCGGCGGTGTCGGCGCGGTGGCGTACAACGCGGTGGTCGCCCAGCGCCCTGCCGATGCCGGCACCCTGGTGGCCTGGTCCAGCGGCTCGCTGTTGAACCTGGCCCAGGGCAAGTTTGGCCGGTTTGATGAAACCAACGTGCGCTGGCTGGCCGCCGTCGGTACCAGTTACGGCGCCATCGCAGTGAAAAGCGATTCGCCCTACAAGAACCTGGACGATCTGGTACAGGCCCTGAAGAAAGATCCGAGCAAAGTGGTGATCGGTTCCGGCGGTACCGTCGGCAGCCAGGACTGGATGCAGACCGCCCTGATCGCCAAGGCCGCCGGCATCAACCCTCGCGACCTGCGCTACGTCGCCCTCGAAGGCGGCGGCGAAATCGCCACTGCCCTGCTCGGTGGCCACATTCAGGTCGGCAGCACCGACATCTCCGACTCCATGCCACACATCCTCAGTGGCGACATGCGTTTGCTGGCGGTGTTCTCCGACAAGCGTCTGGACGAGCCGGAAATGAAAGACATCCCGACCGCCCGCGAGCAAGGCTACGACATCGTCTGGCCGGTGGTGCGCGGCTTCTACCTCGGGCCAAAAGTCAGCGATGAAGACTACGCCTGGTGGAAAGACTCCTTCGACAAACTGCTGGCCTCCCCCGAGTTCGCCAAGCTGCGCGACCAGCGTGAACTGTTCCCGTTCGCCATGACCGGCCCGGAACTGGACACCTACGTGAAGAAGCAAGTCGCGGATTACAAAGTGCTGGCCAAAGAGTTCGGCCTGATTCAGTGATCGTCTCTGTCTAGCGGCCGCCGCCCCGTTTTGCGGGCCGCGGCCCAGGAGTTTGCCATGCTCTTGCAACGTCTTTTTGCTTCGGTGCTGTTACTGTTCTGCCTCGGCCTGGCGCTGATGGCCTGGCCGTACCAGGCGGATTATTCCTACGAACCGGTGGGGCCTCGGGCCTTCCCCTTGCTGATGCTCGGCCTGATGGGTTGCGCGCTGCTGTACATGGTGTTTCGTCCGACACCCATCGTGCACAGCGAAGACGACCCGAAGCTGGACCGTGAAACCCTGAACAAGATCGGCATCTGCATCGTTTTACTGTTGATCTTCGCCGGTCTGTTCGAGCCCCTGGGCTTCATCCTCAGCAGCATGTTGATCGGCATCCCGATGGCACGTCTGTACGGCGGTCGCTGGCTGCCCAGCATCGTGGTCACCACGCTGATGGCGGTGGGTCTCTACCTGCTGTTCGACAAGTTGATGGACGTGCCGCTGCCCCTGGGCCTGCTCGACGTTCTGGAGAACTGATATGGATACGCTTGGCTATTTGGGTCAGGGCTTCGGCGTCGCGCTGAGCCCGTACAACCTGGTGACCGCCCTGTGCGGCACCCTCATCGGCACCGTCGTCGGCCTGTTGCCGGGCCTGGGCCCGATCAACGGCGTGGCATTGCTGATCCCGATCGCCTTCGCCCTGGGCCTGCCACCGGAATCGGCGCTGATCCTGCTGGCGGCGGTGTACCTGGGTTGCGAATACGGCGGCCGGATCAGTTCGATCCTGCTGAACATTCCCGGCGAAGCCTCCACCGTGATGACCACCCTCGACGGCTACCCGATGGCCCGCAAAGGCCTGGCCGGTGTTGCGCTGTCGCTGTCGGCCTGGAGCTCGTTCATCGGCGCGTTCATCGCCACTTGCGGCATGGTGCTGTTCGCCCCGCTGCTGGCCAAATGGGCGATTGCCTTCGGTCCGGCGGAATATTTCGTATTGATGGTGTTTGCGATCGTCTGTCTGGGCGGCATGGCCGGTGACCGTCCCTTGAAGACGTTCATCGCCGCGCTGATCGGCCTGTTCCTGTCCACCGTCGGCATCGATGCCAACAGCGGCGTGTACCGTTTCACCGGGGACAACATTCACCTGACCGACGGCATCCAGTTCGTGGTGCTGGTCCTGGGCCTGTTCTCGATCAGCGAAATCCTCTTGCTGCTGGAAAAGACCCATCGTGGTCAGGAAGCCGTGAAGGCCACCGGACGCATGATGTTCAACCTCAAGGAAGCGTCGGCAGTGTTCGTGGTGAACATCCGTTGCGGCGTGTTCGGTTTCATCATGGGCGTGCTGCCAGGCGCCGGCGCCACCCTGGCCAGTGCCGTGGCCTACATGACCGAAAAACGCCTGGCCGGCGCCAAGGGTACCTTCGGCCAGGGCGACATGCGCGGCCTGGCGGCACCGGAAACCGCCATCGGCGCTTCGGCCTGTGGCGCCCTGGTGCCGATGCTGACCCTCGGCGTGCCTGGTTCGGGTACCACGGCGGTGATGATCGGTGCCCTGTCGCTGTACAACATCACGCCAGGCCCGATGCTGTTCCAACAGCAGCCGGACATTGTCTGGGGGCTGATCGCCTCGTTGTTCATCGCCAACATCATGCTGGTGATCCTCAACATTCCGATGATCCGCATTTTCACCCGCATCCTTTCGGTGCCGAACTGGGCCCTGGTGCCGGTGATCGCGATCATCACCGGGATCGGTGTCTACGCGGTGCACGCCACCACGTTCGACCTGTTCCTGATGGTGGGCATCGGCATCTTCGGTTACATCCTGCGCAAACTGGATTTCCCGCTGTCGCCGGTACTGCTGGGGTTCATCCTCGGTGGCCTGATGGAGCAGAACCTGCGTCGCGCACTGTCGATTTCCAACGGCGCGCTGGAAATCCTCTGGTCGAGCCCCATCACCTTCGGTGTCTGGGTACTGACCGTGGTGATGCTGCTGGTGCCGATCATACGTATCTGGCGCAAACGTTCGGTTGCCCGGCGCGCCATCGCCGATGTCTGATCGAACACCTTTCAAAATGTGGTGGGGCACGCCGCTGGTCGGCGCGCTGGGCGGCTACCTGGCCAGCCAGATCGGCTGGCCGCTGCCATGGATGGTCGGCTCGTTGCTGGCGATCATCCTGGTGCGCTGCCTGACACCCTGGCAATTGGCGGAAATCCCTGGCGGGCGAAAGTGTGGCCAGTGGGTGGTCGGGATCGGGATCGGCCTGCACTTCACCCCAGTGGTGATGGAGCAGGTGCTGGGGCATTTCGGTCTGATTTTCTTCGGGGCCCTGGTCACCAGCCTATCGGCGGTGGTCGGGGTCTGGCTGATGCGCCGTACCGGCGAGGATCGCGCCACGGCATTCTTCTCCAGCATGCCCGGAGGTTCCGGGGAGATGGTCAACCTTGGCGCCCGCAATGGTGCAGTACTCAGCCGGGTGGCTGCCGGCCAGAGCCTACGGGTACTGGTGGTGGTGCTGTGCGTGCCGGCAGCGTTCAAATACCTGCTGGGCGACGGCACGCCGATCTCCCATGCCGGCAGCATCGATTGGCGTTGGCTGGCGGTCCTGTTTCCCGCAGGCGCTTTGATGGCCTGGATATGGGAGCGCCTGCGTCAGCCCAACCCCTGGCTGTTCGGGCCGTTGCTGGTCAGTGCGGCGGTGAGCATCGGCTGGGATCTGCACATCGGTTTGCCCAACGGCGGCAGTCAGATCGGCCAGTGGCTGATCGGCAGCGGCCTGGGCTGTCACTTCAACCGGCAGTTTTTCCGCCGGGCACCGTCGTTCATGGGCCGCACCTTGATCGGCACGGTGTTGACCATGTTGATCGCCACGGCGGCGGCACTGGGCTTGAGCGCCCTCACCCACCTGGATCTGCGGTCTCTGACCCTGGGCATGATGCCTGGCGGGATTGCGGAGATGAGTTTAACGGCAGAGACCCTGCAACTGTCAGTGCCGCTGGTGACGGCAATGCAGGTGATGCGGCTGTTGTTCGTGCTGTTCCTGGCGGAGCCGTTGTTCAAGTACTGGAACCGAAATCCAGAGTAAGGACCGAGTTGAATTCATCGCCAGCAGGCTGGCTCCCATAGGTTTTGCAAACACCGCAAACCAATGTGGGCGCCAGCCTGCTGGCGATGCTTTTCACAGTGGCGGCAACCGCCACTCAATCGGCGTCTCGCCATTCTGCTCAAGAAACTTGTTGGTCCGGCTGAAGTGCCCGCACCCCAGAAAGCCGCGATAAGCGGACAGCGGCGACGGATGCACCGAGGTCAGCACCAGATGCTTGGTCGCATCGATCAGCTTCTGCTTGCTCTGGGCATGCGCGCCCCACAGCATGAACACCAGGTGCGGCTGCTGCTGGCTGACCACTTCAATGATCCGATCGGTAAAGAACTGCCAGCCCTTGTCCTTGTGCGCGTTGGCATTGGCGCGCTCGACGGTCATGGTGGTGTTGAGCATCAGCACGCCCTGGTCGGCCCAGCTCTGCAAGTAACCATGGTTGGGGATGTCGATGTTCAGGTCGCGCTTGAGCTCTTTGTAGATGTTCAGCAGTGACGGTGGCGCCGGTACGCCCGGCTGCACCGAGAAGCACAAGCCATGGGCCTGGCCCGGGCCGTGATAGGGGTCCTGACCGAGGATGACCACCTTGACCTTGTCCAGCGGCGTGGAATTGAGTGCGTTGAAGATCATCGGGCCCGGTGGATAGATTTCCTTGCCGGCTGCCCGCTCCTGTTGCAGGAAATTACGCAACTGCGCCATATACGGCTGGTCGAATTCGGCACGCAGGGCCTCCTTCCAGCTCGGTTCGAGTTTGATACGGTCATCGGCAGTCATGGTTACATCCGGCAAAAACAATGGGTCGAACCCTAAGAAGGCCCATCGCGCTTGTCAATTGATCTGACACAGATCCGGCACTTTCCCCCACAGCGATCATACTTAACCCTCAAATTCCCGAGCGAGGTCACGATGAATCTGCACTTCGAAGAACTCACCGGCACCGACGGCGCCCGCATCGGCATCGCCAGCCTGGACGCGGAAAAGTCGCTCAACGCCCTGTCGCTACCGATGATCAGCGCCCTGCGCGACCGGCTCGACGCCTGGGCCAAGGACCCGCAAATCGTCTGCGTGCTGTTGCGCGGCAACGGCGCCAAGGCCTTTTGCGCCGGCGGCGACGTGCGCAGCCTGGTCGAAGCCTGCCGCGCTCATCCCGGCGAAGTGCCGCCCCTGGCCGCGAACTTCTTCAACGCCGAATATCACCTGGACTTCAGCCTGCATACCTACCCCAAACCGCTGATCTGTTGGGGCCACGGCTATGTGCTGGGCGGCGGCATGGGCCTGTTGCAAGGGGCGAACATTCGGATAGTCACGCCCAGCAGTCGGTTGGCGATGCCGGAAATCAGCATCGGTCTGTACCCGGACGTCGGCGCCAGTTGGTTCCTGTCGCGCCTGCCCGGCAAGCTCGGCCTGTTCCTTGGCCTCACCGGCGCCCATATGAACGGACGTGATGCAATCGATCTGGACCTGGCCGATCGCTTCCTGCTCGATGAACAACAGCAAGCGCTGATCGAAGGCCTGCTGCAGTTGAACTGGCAGGAACAGACGCCGATTCAGCTCAACAGCCTGCTCAAGGCGCTGCAACAGGAAGCCGCTGCGCAGTTGCCCGAAGCCCAGTGGCTGCCGCGACGCCAGCGCATCGATGAACTGCTGGATGTCAGCGATGTGCGTTGCGCCTGGAAGGCCATCAGCGCCCAGGTCGATAGCAGCGATGCCTTGCTCAGCCGCGCTGCGCGGACTATGAGCGAGGGCTCACCGCTCACCGCGCATCTGGTGTGGGAACAGATCATCCGCGCCCGGCATCTGTCCCTGGCACAGGTTTTTCAGATGGAATACACCCTGAGCCTCAACTGCTGTCGTCATCCGGAGTTCAGCGAGGGGGTGCGGGCGCGGTTGATCGACAAGGATCAGAAACCGCATTGGCATTGGCCGGATATCAACACGGTGCCGGATGCGGTGGTGCAGGCGCACTTCCATAAAGTCTGGGAAGGGCGGCATCCGCTGGCCGATCTGTCGGAATACTGAACAAAATGTGGGAGCGGGCTTGCTCGCGAAGGCGGCGTGTCATCCAACAACAATGTTGTCTGACACGCCGCCTTCGCGAGCAAGCCTGCTCCCACAGAGAGATAGGCGTTTAAACCGGATTATCGGTGATCGCCACCCCGGCCATCATGATCACCGCGTCCGTCGCGGTCACCTCGACCGCCGCGATGGTTATTGCGTCCTCCATGATCGTTGCCCCAATCACCTCGGTTGCGACCATCCCAGCCGCGATTTTGATAGGCGCGGTAGTCAGGCCGCGCCTGGTAGTACCTGGGTGCCGGTTGATAAACCCGGGGCTGGCTGTAATACCGCGGGGTAGGCTGGTAATACCTGGCGGGCGGCGCGTAATATCGGCGAGGGGGTGTGTAGTAGCCGCCGTTTGAATAATAAGGCCCGCCGCCTGAGTAATACGCCGGGGCTGGCGAGGTATAGACCTCGGAGCTGTAATAGCTGGATCCTTCATCGTAGTAAGGCACGCACCCAGCCAGGGTCAGACCCGACACAGCAACCAGTAGAATTTTTCGCAGCTGTTTTAGACAGAGCATGGCGGCCTCCTGGACCGCGAGTGAGCCACACCAGCGACGCTGGCAGGCGACAATCGATCATTCGTTGACTGTCGAAACATCTGACATCGAATTCGGAATCTGGTGCGTTCCTGCAACAAGTTGAAACATCTGGCCGATGAAAGGTTTTTCATCTATTCACCGGCTGATTAGTGATGCCAGCCACGATATCCACCGCCGTAATAACGCGGCCCGTGCCCGCCCCAGTTGTAGTAGCGATAGCCACCGTAAAACCGCGGTCCGCCGTAGTAATAACGCGGGCCATAATAGTAGGAATATGGCGCGTAGCCGGGATAGTAATAGGGCGAGGAGTACACATCGTAGCCACCGGCGTAGTAATAGCAGCCGGACAAGCCCAAACCGAAAACGACACCCAACAGCAGTCGACGAAACATGGCGGCCTCCTGAAAGACCCGCAGCCGGTACAGGCCGACTGACACCTGTTTGGACTCGCAAACAGCCATCAAGTGCGCCGCCAAGCCAACCTTCGGATCAGTGGCCGACGCGATCCAATGCGGTGCATTCACGCACCATCACAAGGCAACCCCTCCTCGTCCGAAACCGCACCCATCGCGCGCCCGCCCGCGCCAGAGCCTTCCCGGCGACTTGGCACGGCTCTCGCTTTAGCAAACCCGTGCAGGAGTCATCACAGGTTCGCGGCACCACAATTTGCAATGGCTGACTAGGGTTCCGGCTCGCAATCGCGAGTGGCTGGTCCGAGAGTTGGCGACCTCCAGTTGAGGTTACACGGCGGGACAAAAGCCCGGGAGACAAGCCACCGTTCGCGGTGCCGCGTTGCCTTCCTGTCCGCCCTCGATCAACTGGAGAATCCGACATGTCCCGACTACGTTTCCCCGCCCTGCTCGCCGCTGCGTTCGCAGCCATGCTCAGCACCCCATCCCAGGCCGCGCAAAAAGACCACTTCAGCGTCTGCTGGACGATTTATGCCGGCTGGATGCCCTGGGAATACGCCGGCAGCCAGGGCATCGTCGACAAGTGGGCGAAGAAGTACGGCATCAAGATCGATGTGGTGCAGCTCAACGATTACGTCGAATCCATCAACCAGTACACCGCCGGCCAGTTCGACGGCTGCACCATGACCAACATGGATGCGCTGACCATTCCGGCGGCCGGTGGCGTCGACAGCACCGCATTGATCGTCAGTGATTTCTCCAACGGCAACGATGGCATCGTGCTCAAGGGCGACGGCAAGACCGTCACTGACCTCAAGGGCATGGACGTCAACCTGGTGGAACTGTCGGTTTCCCACTACCTGCTGGCCCGGGCCCTGGATTCGGTGGACCTCACCGAGAAAGACCTGAAAGTGGTCAACACCTCCGACGCCGACATCTCGGCCGCCTTCAACACCGATCAGGTCAACGCCGTCACCACCTGGAACCCGATGCTCTCGGACATCAAGGCCAAGCCCGGGGTGACCGAAGTCTTCAACTCCAGCCAGATCCCCGGCGAAATCATGGACATGATGGTGGTCAACAGCGCCACCCTCAAAGACAACCCCGCCCTGGGCAAGGCGCTGACCGGCGCCTGGTTCGAAGTGGTGGAGTTGATGAACGCGAAAAACGCCGCCAGCCAAGCCGCCCTCGAACACATGGCCAAGGCCTCCGGCACCGACCTGGCCGGTTTCCAGGCGCAACTGGACACCACCAAATTGTTCGCCACGCCCAAGGAAGCCTTGGCGTTCTCCACCAGCAAGCAACTGCCGGACACCATGCGCAAGGTTGCCGAATTCTCCTTCCAGCACGGCTTGCTGGGTGAAGGCGCCAAGGACACCAGCGCCGTCGGCATGGCCTTCGCCAAGGGCGTGACCAGCGGTGACAAGGGCAACCTCAAGCTGCGCTTCGACCCCAGCTACGTGCAAATGGCTGCCGACGCCAAGCTGTAAGAAGAGGACCTGGCCATGCGCCTGATCAATCGTCACCCCGATAGCCCAAGTCGCCTGTTGCTGGTGATCCTGCCGTTCGCCCTGGTGCTGTTCGCCTACTTCATGGGCTCGGCCGAGCGACTGGCGGACAACCCCAACGACAAGCTGCTGCCCAGCGCCGTGCAGATGACCGACGCGGTGAAACGCCTGGCGTTCGTCGCCGACAGCCGCACCGGTGAATACCTGCTCTGGCAAGACACCGCCTCCAGCCTGGGGCGCCTGGCCATCGGCCTGGGCATCGCCGCACTGGTCGGGCTGTGCCTGGGCATGGCGGCCGGCACCCTGCCGTTGTTCGGCGCTCCGTTGTCGCCGTTGCTGACGGTGCTGTCGATGGTGCCACCGCTGGCGATCCTGCCGATCCTGTTCATCGTCTTCGGCCTCGGCGAGTTGTCGAAAGTGATGCTGATCGTGATCGGCATCACCCCCGCCCTGGCCCGGGACCTGGAACAGCGCGCCCGGGAAATTCCCGTGGAGCTGCTGATCAAGGCACAAACCCTCGGGGCCTCGACCTGGACTCTGATGCTGCGGGTGGTGCTGCCGCAATTGCTGCCGCGCCTGTTGATCTCGCTACGGCTGATGCTCGGCTCGGCGTGGCTGTTCCTGATCGCCGCCGAAGCCATCGCCTCCACCGACGGCCTCGGTTACCGGATCTTCCTGGTGCGTCGCTACCTGGCGATGGACGTGATCCTGCCCTACGTGGTGTGGATCACCCTGCTCGCCTGGTTGATGGACTGGGGTCTCAAGCGTCTGACCCAGCGTGCGTTCCCCTGGTACGAAGGAGCACGGGCATGAGCTTCATCACGGTAAAAAATGTCTGGCAGCAGTACGCCGATCAGGTGGTGCTCGAAGGCCTGAACCTGAGCATCAACGAAGGTGAGTTCTGCACCCTCGTCGGGGCCTCCGGTTGTGGCAAATCGACTTTTCTGCGCTTGTTGCTCGGTCAGGAAAAAGCCAGTCGTGGCCAGATCCTGCTCGATGGCCAGGCCCTGGCCGGTGAACCGGATGCCAGCCGTGGCGTGGTGTTCCAGCGCTACTCGGTGTTCCCGCACCTGAGCGTGCTGGACAACGTGGCCCTGGGTCTCGAATTACCCCGTTCGCCGCTGCTCGGGCGGCTGTTCGGCAGCGCCAAAAAGGACGCTCGCGAACACGCCGCGGTGCTGCTGCACAAAGTCGGCCTCGGCCACTCGCTGGACAAGTACCCGGCGCAGTTGTCCGGCGGCATGCAGCAACGCCTGGCCATCGCCCAGGCGCTGATCATGAAACCCCGCGTGCTGCTGCTCGACGAACCCTTCGGCGCCCTCGACCCGGGCATCCGCAAAGACATGCACGCGCTGCTGCTGGAGCTGTGGCGCGAGACGCAACTGACGGTGTTCATGGTTACCCACGACCTGTCCGAAGGTTTCAGCCTCGGCACCCGTTTGCTGGTGTTCGACAAGGTTCGCGTCGACCCGCACGCCCCCGGTGCCTATGGCGCGCGCATCACCTACGACATCCCTTTGAACAGCGACCGCCGCACCCAGCGTGCCGCCGTCGACGCCCTGCCGATCCCGTTGGCAGGCACGCTTCGCATCGCTTAGAGGAATACTGAAATGACTGATTCGACCCAACTGTTCCCGCCCTTCGCCGAAGAAATGCTGCCCGGTGGCGGTCACCGCTCCTTCGTCTTGAAACGCGGCCAATTGCTGCGCCTGACCGATATTCGTGGGGGCGCCAACGTCAGCCTGACGCTGCTCAACGCCAACGAGAAAACCGAGCGCCTGAACCTGCCCGACAGCCTCAAATGCCAACACACCGCCAAGCTCACTGCCGGTCATTGCCTGTACTCGGACATGGGCCGGGTGCTGGCGGCGATCACCGCCGACACCTGCGGCTGGAGCGACAGCCTCGGCGGTGTGCTCTGCGCCGAAGAGGTCGCGGAAAAATACGGCGCGGGCCGTTATCAGGAACTGCGCAACGGCTTCTTCCGCAATGGCACCGACAACCTGCTGGTGGAACTGGGCAAGTGGGGCCTGGGCCTCTCGGATTTGCTGATGACCCTCAACCTGTTCAGCCGCGTGAACGTCGATGACGCCGGGCGCTTCCACTTCGTCGAAGGCAACTCCAAGGCCGGCGACTACATCGAGTTGTATGCGCCGATGGACACCCTGATGGTGCTCACCGCCCTGCAACACCCGATGGACCCGGCGCCGGAGTACGCCCCCAAACCCCTGAAGCTCAGCTGGATGAACGCCGACGCCAGCGTCGCCGAACATTGCCGCACTTCGCGCCCGGAAAACGAGCGCGGCTTCATCAACACCGACCGTCTGTTCGCCTGAGGATCGCTGCCATGTCACTCGCCATTGTCACCACTGAAAAGCAGCCAGAAGCCGCCATCTATCGCGCCACCATCCCCGCCGGCGAACCCTGGCTGATGGAGGTCAAGGCCGGCCAGACCCTGCGCATCCTCGACCTGGAAGGCAACCAGGCCGTCGATACCCTGTTCTACAGCGTCGCCAACCCCAAGGAACGCTACGACGTGCAACGCACCCTGCGCCGGCAGAACAGCGTGTACCTGAGCACCGGCAGCGTGCTGTATTCCAACCTCGGCAAGCCGATGCTGACCATCGTCGCCGACACCTGCGGGCGCCACGACACCCTCGGCGGCGCCTGCGCCCAGGAGAGCAACACCGTGCGCTACGCCCTGGAAAAACGCTACATGCACAGCTGCCGCGACAACTACCTGCGCGCCTGCGTACACGATGGGCGACTGGGCAAGGGCGACATCGGGCCGAACATCAATTTCTTCATGAACGTGCCGGTCACCGCCGACGGTGGCCTGACCTTCGAAGACGGGATTTCCGCGCCGGGCAAGTACGTCGACCTGCGGGCCGAGATGGACGTGATCGTGCTGATTTCCAACTGCCCGCAACTGAACAACCCCTGCAACGCCTACAACCCGACCCCTGCGGAGCTCTTGGTATGGAACTGAAACTGGCGCGGTTGCGTAAATGGCTGTTCGCTCTGTGCCAGGCCCGTTCCGGGCAGTGCCTCAAGAAGTAAAAACACCGCATCCCCATTGTGGGAGCGGGCTTGCTCGCGAAAGCGGTGTGTCAATAAACACAGATGTCGACTGACACACCGCCTTCGCGAGCAAGCCCGCTCCCACAGGGGTCTGTGGTGTGCTGAAGAGAATTGATTCTGCCGCCGGGGACGACCCCGGCGCTCATCGAAAAACTGCGGGACGGCCCGCATCCCCTTCAGGGGTTATGCCATGTTCGAAAAAGTCCTGATTGCCAACCGTGGCGCCATCGCCTGCCGCATCCTGCGCACCTTGCGTGAACTGAGCGTCCAGGGCGTCGCCGTTTACTCCGAAGCCGACATCGCCAGCCTGCACATCCTGCAGGCCGATGAGGCCCACAGCCTCGGCGAAGGCGCGGCCGCCGGCACCTATCTGGCCGTGGACAAGATCCTCGCCATCGCCAAAGCCAGCGGCGCCACGGCGATCCATCCCGGCTACGGCTTTCTCTCGGAAAACGCCGCGTTCGCCGAAGCCTGCGAAGCCGCCGACATCGCCTTCATCGGCCCGACGCCGGAGCAACTGCGGGTATTCGGCCTCAAGCACACCGCACGCGCCCTGGCCAAACAACACGGCGTGCCGATGCTCGAAGGCACCGAGCTGCTGGAAAGCCTCGACGCGGCGTTGATCGCCGGCGAACAGGTTGGCTACCCGGTGATGCTCAAGAGCACCGCCGGCGGTGGCGGCATCGGCATGCGCGTGTGCCGCAGCGCCGCCGAGTTGAGCGAGTCCTTCGAGGCGGTAAAACGCCTGGGCCAGAACAATTTCAGCGACGCCGGGGTGTTCATCGAGAAGTACATCCAGCGCGCCCGGCACCTGGAAGTGCAAGTGTTCGGTGATGGCGCCGGTGAAGTGATTGCCCTCGGCGTGCGCGACTGCTCGGTGCAGCGCCGCAATCAGAAAGTCCTCGAAGAAACCCCCGCGCCCAACCTGCCCGACGGCATGGCGCAAGCGCTGTGCGCGGCGGCGATCAAACTGGCCAAAGCGGTGAACTATCGCAGCGCCGGCACCGTGGAGTTCGTGTTCGACAGCGATGCCCAGCGTTTTTACTTTCTGGAAGTGAACACCCGCCTGCAGGTCGAGCACGGCGTCACCGAACAGGTGTGGGGCGTGGATCTGGTGCGCTGGATGATTGAACTGACGGCCGGCGATCTGCCGCCGTTGAGCCTGTTGAGCCAAGGCTTGAAAGCCGAGGGCCATGCCATTCAGGCGCGGCTGTACGCCGAAGACCCGGGTCGGGATTTCCAACCGAGCCCCGGCCTGCTCACCGCCGTGAATTTCCCGGTCGCCGATGGCAAACAGTTGCGCATCGACACTTGGGTCGAGGCCGGTTGCGAGATCCCGCCGTACTTCGATCCGATGATCGCCAAGGTCATCAGTTGGGCACCGACCCGTGAAGAGGCCCGCGCCGATCTGCATCAGGCCTTGGGCGACAGCGCGCTGTACGGCGTGGAAACCAACCGCGATTACCTGCGGCAGATTTTGCTCGATGCGCCGTTCGCCAGCGGCCAGCCCTGGACCCGGTGCCTCGAAGGCCTGGTGTATCAGGCCAATACCTTCGAAGTGCTCAGCGCCGGCACCCAGACCAGCGTTCAGGATTATCCAGGTCGCCTTGGCTACTGGGCCGTGGGCGTGCCGCCATCAGGACCGATGGACAGTCGCGCCCTGCGTCTGGGCAATCTATTGCTGGGCAACGACGAAGGCGCCGCCGCGCTGGAAATCACCATGAGCGGGCCGTTGCTGCGCTTCAATTGCGATGCGGTGGTGGCGGTGACGGGGGCAGTCATCCCGCTGACGTTGAACGGTGAAGCCGTCGCCATGAACACGGCGCTGTTGATTCCGGCCGGCGCCACCTTGAGCCTGGGAACGATTGCCGGTGCGGGCGCGCGCAGCTATCTGTGTCTGCGCGGCGGTCTGCAAGTGCCGGATTATCTGGGCAGCAAAAGCACCTTCACCCTGGGCCAGTTTGGTGGCCACGGTGGCCGTGCTTTGCGCGCTGGCGACGTGTTGCATGTGCCTGCGCTGACCGATCGCAGCGCCGGTGAGCAACTGCCTGATGTCGCCGAGCTGCCAGCCGTGCGGCAAATCCGCGTGATCTACGGCCCCCACGGCGCGCCGGAGTACTTCACCGAAAGCTACATCGGCACCTTCTTCGCGACCCAGTGGGAAGTGCATTTCAACTCCAGCCGCACCGGTGTGCGCCTGATCGGACCGAAGCCGGAATGGGTGCGTGCCGATGGCGGTGAAGCCGGGCTGCATCCGTCGAACATCCATGACAATCCGTATGCGATCGGCGCGGTGGATTTCACCGGGGACATGCCGGTGATCCTGGGGCCGGATGGCCCGAGCCTGGGTGGGTTCGTGTGCCCGGTGACGGTAATCGAGGCGGATCTTTGGCAACTGGGCCAACTCAAGGCTGGCGACAAGGTGCAGTTCCAACCGGTCGACCTCAAGACCGCTCGCCATCTCGCACACCACAGCCTTTGTGGCGAGGGAGCTTGCTCCCGTTCGAGTGCGCAGCACTCGCAATGCGGTATGTCTGGAGGAAACGGGTTGCAGGGATTGGGGGCGCTGCGCACCCCAGCGCGAGCAAGCTCGCTCGCCACAGGTCATCTCCTCCCACAGGGTCTTGTGTCGCCTGTGGTTTTGGATATTGGTCAGGGGGATACGCGGCTGGTTGCGAGGCTGTCGGGCGACACCCACCTGCTCCTGGAAATCGGCGCGCCTGAACTGGACCTCGTGCTGCGCTTTCGCGCCCACGCCCTCATGCAGGCGCTGGAAGCCAAGCACCTGCACGGCGTCATCGACCTGACCCCGGGCATCCGCTCGCTGCAAGTGCACTACCAGCCCGAGCAACTGCCGCTGGCCGATCTGCTGGGCATCGTCGCCGGTGAATGGGACGCGGTGTGCGCCGCCAAGGACCTGCAAGTACCGTCGCGCATCGTCCACCTGCCGCTGTCCTGGGACGACCCGGCGTGCCAGTTGGCGATCGAGAAATACATGACCACCGTGCGCAAGGACGCTCCCTGGTGCCCGAGCAACCTGGAGTTCATCCGCCGCATCAACGATCTGCCCAACCTCGACGAAGTGCAACGCACGGTGTTCGACGCCAGCTACTTGGTGATGGGCCTGGGCGACGTCTACCTCGGCGCACCGGTGGCCACCCCGCTCGACCCGCGGCATCGCCTGGTCACCACCAAATACAACCCGGCCCGCACCTGGACCGCGGAAAACTCGGTGGGCATCGGCGGCGCCTACATGTGCGTGTACGGCATGGAAGGCCCCGGCGGTTATCAGTTCGTCGGCCGCACCCTGCAGATGTGGAACCGCTACCGCGAAGTCGCCGCGTTCGATGGCAAACCCTGGTTGCTGCGCTTCTTCGATCAGATCCGTTTTTATCCGGTGAGCGCCGATGAACTGCTGCGCATCCGCCGTGATTTCCCGCTGGGGCGCTTCGAGCTGAACATCGAGCACAGCCAACTGAATCTGGCGGATTACCAAGCGTTTCTGGCGAAAGAAGCCGAGACCATCGCTGCGTTTCGCCAGCAACAACAAGGCGCATTCAACGCCGAGCGCGAGCGCTGGATTGCCAGCGGCCAGGCGCATTTCGACAGTGAAGAAGCGGCCCCGGAATCGACCGAAGACGCCCCGTTGGACAACGGTGAACTGAGCGTCGACAGCCACATTGCCGGCAACCTCTGGCAGGTTCAAGTGGAAACCGGAAGCCGGGTCGAGGCCGGCGACGTGCTGGTGATTCTGGAGTCGATGAAGATGGAAATCCCCCTGCTCGCCCCTATGGCCGGCGTGGTGCGCGAGATCCGCGTGCAGCCGGGTTCGCCGGTGCGCGCCGGACAGCGCGTCGTGGTGCTGGAACTCGCCTGAGCCCATTTTTTGACAAGGACAATGACCATGAACATCAATCTGCAACTCGACGCCCTGCGCAGCGCCTACCGCGACGGCAGCACCACGCCCCGGCAATTGCTGCTGAGCCTGCGGGACAAAGCCGCGGCGCTGAACCCGGACTATCACCTGTTCATCCACTTGCTCAGCGTCGAAGAACTGGAGCCCTACCTGGCCGCCCTCGATGGCCGTGATGTCGACAGCCTGCCGCTGTACGGCGTGCCCTTCGCGATCAAGGACAACATCGATCTGGCGGGCATTCCCACCACGGCGGCTTGCCCGGCATTTGCCTATGTGCCGCAGCAGTCGGCGACCATCGTCGACCAGTTGCTGGCACTGGGGGCGATTCCGCTGGGCAAGACCAACCTCGATCAGTTCGCCACCGGCCTCAATGGCAGTCGCTCGCCGTATGGCGCATGCCCCAACAGCGTGTTGCCGGAGTATCCGTCGGGTGGTTCCAGCGCAGGTTCTTCGCTGGCGGTGGCCCTCGGCGTGGCGAGTTTTTCCCTGGGCACCGACACGGCAGGTTCCGGTCGGGTGCCGGCGGCGCTGAACAATCTGCTGGGGATGAAAGCCAGCAAAGGGCTGATCTCCACGGCGGGCGTGGTGCCGGCCTGTCGTACGCTGGATTGCGTCACGACCTTCACTGCGACTGCGCGGGAGGCCAGTCAATTGCTGGCGCTGACTGCACGCCTCGATCCACGGGATGAATACAGCCGCGCCAATCCGCTGTGGAATGACGGCTCGGCCTTCGGTGCTCTTCGTCCCTTCCGTTTCGGCGTGCCTCGTTCGCAAGACCTGGCGTTTTTCGGCTGCACCGAAGGCCCTTTGCTGTTCAGTGATGCCGTGGCGCAACTCCAGGCCCTGGGCGGTGAAGCCCTAGAGCTGGACCTGTCGCCCTTTCTCGAAGCCGCGCGCTTGCTCTATGAAGGCCCATGGGTCGCCGAACGTTACAGCGTGGCCGGTGAACTGATGGAGCAGAACCCCGAAGCCGTGCTGCCGGTGATTCGCGCCGTGCTGGCCAAGGCGCCGGCGGTGACTGGCGTGCAAACCTTCCGCGCCCAGTATCGGCTGCAAGCGTTGAAGGCGTTGTGCGACCAGGCGCTCGAAGGGCTCGATTGCGTGATCACACCCACTATCGGTCGCCCCGTGACCCTGGCCGAGCTGGAAGCCGAGCCGGTGCTGCGCAATTCGGAACTGGGTTACTACACCAACTTCATGAACCTGCTCGACTACGCCGCCATCGCCGTGCCGAGCGGTTTCATGGCCAACGGCTTGCCGTGGGGCGTGACGTTGTTCGGGCGGGCGTTTACCGATCAGTATCTGTTGAGCGTGGCGGATGCCTTGCAGCGTCGCTCAGCGGTGGCCGCCCCCACTACGGTCGCGCGCAATGATCGTGCCCGGCTGGTGGTCTGCGGCGCGCACCTGGACGGCCTGGCGCTGAACTGGCAACTCAAGCAACGCGGCGCCCGTCCGCTGGAAACCACATTCAGTTCCCCCGACTATCAACTCTATGCGTTGGCCGGTGGCCCGCCGTTTCGTCCGGGGATGGTGCGGGTCAAGGAGGGCGGCGTGGCGATCGCCGTGGAAGTCTGGGAATTGCCGAGCAGCGAGTTGGGCTCGTTTTTGACCGGCATCCCGGCGCCGCTGGGGCTGGGCAAGGTGCAACTGTCCGATGGGCGCTGGGAGAGCGGGTTCATCTGTGAGCCGTACGGCCTGGAGGGTGCGCTGGACATCAGCCACCTCGGCGGCTGGCGCGCCTACCTCAAAACCCTGCATTGATCCTGTAGGAGCGAGCATGCTCGCGATGGACGTCAACGATGACGCGGGCATCCTGATTCCCCGCGGTGTCCTTGAGTGCATCGCGAGCGTGCTCGCTCCTACAGTCAGCACAGGGGCGACCCTTCGCGACGCACAGGGAGCAGCCATTTCCCCGCCGTTACCACTAGAATGCAGGCCATCGGATCATTGCCAACGGAACTGTCATGCCGCTTCGCTCGCCGCTGTATTCTCAACGCTCGCTGATCCTCACGCTGGTCGCTTTGCTGGGCGCGGGTTTCCTGGCCACCTCCTTGCTCAGTTACTACGCCTCGCGAGCGTCGATCCGCGACAACATCGTCAACACCGAACTGCCGCTGACGTCGGACACCGTCTATTCGGAAATCCAGAAGGACCTCGTCCGGCCGATCCTGATTTCCTCGATGATGTCCCGCGACACCTTCATGCGCGACTGGGTGGTCAACGGCGAACGCGACGCCGAGCAGATGACCCGCTACCTCAACGAGGTGATGACCCACTACGGCGCCTACACCGCCTTCTTCGTCTCCGACACCAGCCTGACCTACTACCACGCCAAAGGCGTGCTCAAGCAGGTCAAGGCCACTGAACCGCGCGACGCCTGGTACTTTCGCGTACGCGACATGAAGGATCCCTACGAGATCAACGTCGACCCGGACCTCGCCAACAAAGACAACCTGACGGTCTTCATCAACTACAAGGTGTTCGACTACAACAACCGCTTCATCGGCGCCGCGGGTGTGGGGCTGACGGTCGATGCCGTGATCAAACTGATCGACAAGTACCAACAGCATTACCAACGCAGCGTGTATTTCGTCGACACCTTCGGCCGCCTGGTACTCACCGGTGCCGAGGGCGGCCCGCAAGGCGCCAGGGCCGGCCAGCCGCTGAGCGAACTCGACAGCATGAAAAACCTGGTCAGCCAGTTGCCCAAGCCCCACAGCGGCAGCTACGAATATTCCGGCCAGGGCCAGGGGCACTTCCTGAATGTGCGGTTCATCCCGGAGCTGAACTGGTACCTGTTCGTCGACAAACTCGAAGACGGCGACCTCAGTGACATCCGCCGTTCCCTTTACCTCAACCTGTTGATCTGCCTGATCGTCACACTGACCGTGATCGCCCTGCTCAACCGGGTGATCAAGCGTTATCAGAGCAAGATCCACGCCCAGGCCACCCTCGACAGCCTGACCGAGCTGCCCAACCGGCGCGGCTTCGACCTGCTGGCCGCGCAAGCCATGCACGAGGCCCAGCGCGAGCCCAAGCCGCTGACGGCGCTGCTGCTGGACCTGGACCATTTCAAAGCCCTGAACGACACCTACGGCCACTTGGCCGGCGATCAGGTGCTGATCGGCTTCGCCCGAGACCTGGAAAGCTGCCTGCGTCACTCCGACATCGTCTGTCGCTGGGGCGGTGAAGAGTTCATCGTGCTGCTCAAGGACACCGACGGCGAGACCGGCCTGATGATTGCCGAGAAGATTCGTCGGCATGTGGAACAGCAGCGCTATGCCTACAACGGCAGCGACCTGCAACTGACCGTCAGCATCGGCCTGACCACCCTGCAACCCGACGACAGCTTGCACGCCCTGCTGTCCCGGGCCGATCATGCGATGTACCGGGCCAAACAAAGTGGCCGCAACCGCACCTGCGTGGAAATGCCTCACTCCAGCTATGAACCCGCCTGACCTCTGCCCCGCCTGTGGGGCGCCGAACAATTGCACCCTGGCCGATCCGCGAACCGTCGATCGGGCCTGCTGGTGCTTCAGTGTCAGCATCGATCCGGCCGTGCTCCAGGCGCTGCCGCCCGAACTGCGCAACGCCGCCTGCCTGTGCCCGCGCTGCGCCGAGGTCGAGGCGCAGCTGCAAGCAGCCAACCCGCCGATCAAGTAAGATGCGCGGCCCTTTGTTCACCGATCCTTGAGCCATGCGCGTCGACCGTTTCCTCAGCAACCTGCCCCGCTTCAACCGTCAGCAGGTGCGCCTGTTGCTGGTGGAAAAGCGCGTTCGGATTGACGGAAAAGTCGCCCTCGACCCCCATTCGGACGTTCGTGAGTTCAGCCGCGTAGAAGTCGATGACGAGGTCCTGCAGGTCGGCAAACCGCTGCGCCACTTCATGCTGCACAAACCCGCCGGTTGCGTCAGCGCTACCCGCGATCCGCAGCACCCGACCGTACTCGATTTGATCCATGAACCGGACAATTACGACCTGCACATCGCCGGCCGCCTGGACTTCAACACCACCGGTCTGATGCTGATCACCAACGACGGCAGCTGGTCGCGGCGCCTGACCCAACCGCAGACCAAGCTGCCGAAGGTCTACTACGTCGAAACCGAGCAGGTCATCGGCCCCGAGTACGCGCTCACGTTCAAAGAAGGTCTGTACTTCGCCTTCGAGGACCTCACCACTCAACCCGCCGAGCTGGAACTGCTGGGCCCGAAGTCCGCGCGGCTGAGCATCGTCGAGGGTCGTTACCATCAGGTGAAGCGCATGTTTGGCCACTTCGACAACAAAGTGCTGCGCCTGCATCGCGAACGCATGGGTCCGCTGGTGCTCGATACCACGCTGAAACCCGGCGAATACCGCCCCCTGAGCGTCGATGAGATCGAATCGATCTAAGCCGCCTACCGCTGAGCAGAAGTTGTCGAACAATTTACCAACGGCACTTGCGCAATGATGTGACCCCTGCTTGAATCAGGACGTCGGCCGAATTGTGACCGACGAGTCACAACATACTTCTAAGAAACTTTTTGCCGGTAGGAACCCATGGGTTCCGGCCTCACCCGGCAAACTGCCCGCCAATAACAACACCCGTCGACCGGACTGCACTGGATCGACATGGGCCTCCAAAATTCCAGGCATATGCCTACCTGTCACAAAGCTCGTGCAATCTCTTTTGCGCGCATACCCGCTTGCCAGGAGTCTTATGACATGAGGCCAGAAATCGCTGTGCTGGATATACAGGGTCAGTATCGGGTTTACACGGAGTTCTATCGCGCAGACGCCGCAGAGAAGACCATCATCTTGGTCAACGGCTCGATGGCCACGACTGCGTCGTTTGCTCAAACCGTGAAAAACCTGCATCCGCAGTTCAACGTGGTGTGCTACGACCAGCCCTACGCGGGCAGGTCCAAGGCCCACAACCTGCACGAAAAATTGCTGACCAAGGAAGTCGAAGGGCAGATCCTCCTGGAGCTGATCGACCACTTCGCCGCCGAACACGTGCTGTCGTTTTCCTGGGGTGGCGCCGCCACACTGGTCGCCCTGGCCCAACAGCCACGGCGCATCGAAAAAGCCGTGATCAGTTCGTTCTCCCCGGAGATCAACGCACACATGCTCGACTACCTCGAGCGCGGCGTGGACTATCTGGGCAGTCGCGACGGCGATCGGGTCGGCAACCTGGTGAACAGCACCATCGGCAAACACCTGCCAACGCTGTTCAAGCGCTTCAACTATCGTCACGTCAGCAGCCTGGCCGATCACGAATACGGGCAGATGCACTTTCACATCAGCGACCTGCTGCACAGCGATCGCCAATGCTTCTTGAAAGCTGCGCAAAAGATCAACGTGCCAGTACTGTTCATGAACGGCGAATGGGATGAATACACCGCCGCCGACGGCGCCCGGTTGTTCGCCAACCACGTGCAACACGCCACCTTCACCACCCTTGAAGCCACCGGTCACTTTCTCGACATGGAACACAAAGCCGCCTGCCGAGACAGCCGCAACGCACTGCTGGGGTTCCTGAAGCCGGCGCAACACGAAAGCCGACCGCGTTACCACTACGTCCAGGACCACCATGCATTGTCCATCTGAAGTAGCGTCATCGCGAGCAAGCCCCGCGCCCCTTACGTAATCCCGTAGGCGCGAGGCTTGCCCGCGAATGACCGTCACTTGGCCTTCGCTTTGTTTCACCCGCGCTAAACCCATCTGGCGCAAAGAAAAACTTCATTTCCCCGCGCACATCTGGTACAAAGTCACCGCTCTGAGCGGGTGTCGTATAATGGCATTACTCCAGCTTCCCAAGCTGATAACGAGGGTTCGATTCCCTTCACCCGCTCCAATCACATTTTTGTCTCACGTCGGTTTTTGACGGGGGATGCAGGTAAAGAAAAAACCGGCTTTGATGGCCGGTTTTTTTGTGGGTGCAGTTAATGTACTGGCGGCGAGGGGTGAGGCGTGGGCCTTACGATCAATAATGCCGTTACTGATGCCCATGCTTGGGATAAATGAAGGAGCACCCCATGAAACCCAGATCCAAAAAGCTATGCACGAGCCCATTCGCAGACTTCATTCGTAATGCAAAATCGAAAGAAAAAAAGCGCGTTTACATTGAAGTGCTGATTGAGGCTACCAGGAAGCAGAATGATGTGTTGCTGGCGGCACGTGAACAGCAGGGCTGATTACATTACTGGATTTCAAAAGCCCGGCTGAGTCAGACGGTTTGAAGATCAGTCTGAATGATGGCCGGTTTATTTGTGTCTTTAACTGGCTGAATGGAGTTGTAAATACCTTCCCTCGTCGGCTGATCGACCAGCAAGTGTTTAGGTACCCCGTAGGTTATCTCCTGAGCTCGTTAACGTTTTTAAGAAAAACCGCCGATTTATTATCAAATTTCAGCCGGTACTAGCTTTTTCAAACCAGACCAGGACGCGAACCACCATGACTTCACGTTCGTCTGGTCCAGCCCTCCCAGGCTCCCCTGCACCTTGTAAACACACCTCGCCTAGCTAAGCTCATTGGACTTCGTCGTCGACGAAGCCTAACCAGAGGAAAAGTCATGAAAATACTCATGGTACTGACCTCCCATGACCAACTGGGAAACACAGGGGAAAAAACCGGCTTCTGGCTGGAGGAGTTCGCCGCTCCCTACTACGTGTTCAAGGATGCAGGCGTGGATATTACGGTGGCGTCGCCCAAGGGCGGCCAGCCTCCGCTTGATCCGAAAAGCGATTCGCCGGACTTTCAGACCGCTCCCGGTGATCGCTTCAAGAGCGATCCCGCGGCGCAAAGGGTGCTGGCCAACAGCGAGCGCCTGTCTGAAATGTCCGAAAAGAATTTCGATGCGATTTTCTATCCGGGCGGGCACGGTCCCCTGTGGGACCTGACCAACGACAAGGATTCCATCGGCCTGATCGAACGAACCTATGCGGCCGGCAAGCCTGTCGCCATGGTTTGCCATGCGCCGGGTGCGCTGCGCTACGTCAAAGGCCCGGACGGCCAGCCTCTCGTCAAAGGCAAGAAGGTCACGGGGTTTACCAATACCGAAGAGGAAGCGGTGCAACTCACCAACGTCGTGCCCTACCTGGTCGAAGACGCGCTCAAGGCAAACGGCGGAATTTTCTCCAAGGGTCCCGACTGGCAATCCTATGTGCTGGCCGACGGCAACCTCATCACCGGGCAGAACCCGGCATCGTCTACGGCAGGTGCGCAAAAGCTACTGGAGGTGTTGCGCAAGTAACAAAAAGCCCCTTGATTCACATCAAGGGGCTCCGCGACCGAATGCAGCCACCGGCGCGAAGCTCATCTAGGCACCAAGGATATCCAGGCATATCTGGAAGCGAATCGACCCAAACTTTTGGGCTTGTTAAAACCACCTCCGTCGCTCTATCAGTGCAACTCTGATTCGTGACTACCACTACACAACCCGCTCACGGCATAACCCGGTAACACTCAAGCCGATCGATTCAGGTTCGCGCACAACCCTGTCCACAACACTCTCCTAGACTCGATTACTCACACTCCCACTCCTAACCAGGAAGGTTTGGTGGGTATAGTGTTGATAAATGAAAATTAGTAGTTATAGTAACCACAAGCACACCACAAGGAGGTGTTGTGAATAGCCGATTTTTGATAAGCCAACTCATTGCAGACGGCTGGTATTTGGTGCGCATCAGGGGCAGCCACCATCACTTCAAGCATCCGATCAAGCCCGGGCTGGTGACGGTTCCCCATCCAAAAAAGGATCTGCTCAAGAAAACGGCCATCAGTATTTTGCAACAGGCGCTGCTCTGACGAGTTCGATGCGCTGAGTCCTGGGAGGACAACGATCATGCTTTACCCGATTGCGATTTCAATGGGCGGCGACGAGGACGCCTGGGGAGTGGAAGTCCCTGACATTCCGGGATGTTTTTCTGCCGGGGAAGATCTGGATGACGCGATGGCCATGGCTCGGGAAGCTATCGAAGGGCATTTCGAGATTCTGGCCGAAGACGGTTCTCCGATCCCCCCCGCCAATAAGGTGACCTTGCACGCGGCCAACCCGAAATATGCGGGATGTGCGTGGGCCTTGGTGGACATCGACGTGACCAAATATCTTGGCAAGGCGCAGAAGCTGAACATCACACTGCCGGGTTACTTGCTCAATAGGATTGATGAATACGTGCTGCATCATCCCGAAGAGAAAAGTCGTTCAGGCTTTCTGGCATCAGCTGCGCTCAAGGTGTTGCAGCAGAGCTGAAAAGTGTTTGCAGCTAGACACCAACAGACCCACACGGCGTTTTTACGCAGAAACTTAATGAAGCACTGGAATGGATACAAAATTTTCCTGACGCAACCGACACCCTGTGGGAGCGGGCTTGCTCGCGAAGACGGTGTGTCAGCCAACATCAGTGTCGATTGACACTCCGTCTTCGCGAGCAGGCTCGCTCCCACACAGGTTGCGGCGTCAAAACACATGTCGAACGATCTCTACAGAGCCTAAGTCATGACACAAAACATCTACCACAACCCTGACTTCTTCCAGGGCTACAGCCAAATGGCCCGCTCCATCAACGGCCTCGCCGCCGGCCCGGAATGGCCTGCCCTTCAGGCAATGCTGCCACGGATGCAAGGCCTGAAAGTCGTGGACCTCGCACCATTGGCACCTTGCTCAATACCTTGATTGCCGCCGGTTTCAGCATCCAGCATGTCAACGAATGGGGCCCCACAGGCGCAGAACTAACGGCGCTGCCAGCGCTGGCCGAAGAGCGGGAGCGACCGATGATGATGCTGATGGCGGTACTGTGTTGAACGCCCCTCGTATAGTTTGCGTAACGATCTTCACCCACCCGTAAAGAAGCCATAGCCAGGCGTTGAGCCCGCAAACGGATGCCTTATCCTCGCGTCTCCCCCTTCACCGCGAGATCGCCATGGACAGTTCAGAGTTGGGAATCATGATCATTTCAATGATCGGGTTGTTCGGCTTTGCTTCATTTGCCTTTGAATACTTGAGCGCCCGGCGCGCAAAGAAAAGGGACAGTTGAGCGCTGTCCCTTTTTCATCTCAGCGCGTCGCCACCAGAAACAACCGCGGAAACGGCAGCAACACCGAGCCGTCGGCCAGCGCTGGATAAGCCTGCTCGATGGCCGCCAGATACTGCTTCAGATAGTGCGCCCGCTCCGCCTCATCCAGCGGATCGAGGAACGGCCGCAGACCGCTGCCCTTGAACCACTCGACTACGCCCGACGCACCGCCCGCCAGCGGATGATGGTAGGTGGTACGCCACACATCCACGCGGGTGCAGCAGGCTTTGAGGATTGAGTAGTAACCGCTGGCATCGGCCATCTCGGTCCGCTGTCCGGCAGCGCCAGCAAGCTTCTGGGCCCAAGGCCCCGCCGCCGCGACTTCGCGCATCAAGCGGTGCGACGGCTCATTGAGGTTGTCCGGCATCTGAACGGCCAGGCTGCCCCTGGGCGCGAGCTTGTCTACCAGAGCAGGCAGCAATGAGGCGTGATCCGGCACCCACTGCAACACCGCATTGGCAAAAATCACATCAAAAGGCCCACTGTCACGCCAAGTGTCGATGTCGGCGATATCGAACTGCACCTGCGGCAAGCGCTTGCGTGCGGCCTCGATCATATCGGGCGAACTGTCCAGCCCCCGCACCGTCGCCCCGGTAAAACGCTTCACCAGCAACTCGGTCGAGTTACCGGGACCGCAGCCAATGTCGACGGCTGAACGCACCTCGGTCATGGGAATCGCCGCCAGCAGATCACGGGCCGGGCGGGTGCGTTCATCTTCAAAAGCGACGTATTGCTTGGCAGACCAACTCATTGCGTTCTCCTGTCGTGGATGCCTGAACATTTTAACCCATGGCCAATGCGGGCTTTTCTCAACGAACGGGTAAATGTAAGTGAAATTTTCAGCGCGCCGTCAGTGTCTGAAACTCAAGCACTCTCTTATAAGGAACACGGCCATGAAGTTCGCAAAAGTCGCGCAGAAACTCGCCCTGTGGGCCGGCAGTCCCACGACGTTCATGGGGGCGATCATTCTGATCTTCCTGTGGGGGTTGAGCGGGCCGATCTTCGGGTTCAATGACACCTGGCAACTGATCATCAATACCTCGACCACCATCATCACCTTCCTGATGGTATTCCTGATCCAGAACACGCAAAACCGCGACACTGACATCCTGCACTTGAAAATCGATGAACTTCTACGCGTGAGCAAGGAAGCGCAAAACGCCATGCTCGGGCTGGAGGCGCTGGATCTCAAGCAGTTGGAAGCGCTGCGCAAACACTACCGGGCCATGGGCGAAAACGAAGTGTTCAACCTCGAAGGCTTGCAGCCGCAGGGCAATAACAAGCCACGTCTGGACCAGTGCTGAGATGAAAAAAAACGGCGCGTGACAGAAGTCTCGCGCCGTTCCTGTTCACATACGTAACTTAGCGACTGGCCTGCAACGCCTTGGCCATCTGCAGGTGATTCTGCAGTTTGGGCAGGGTTTCTTCAGCGAACGCCTTGATCTGCGGCACGTCGGTGGTCTGCGCCGTTTGCTCCAGTTGCTCGATGGCCTCTTCGGTGGTTTTCACCTGACTGGCGGCGTAGGCCTCATCGAAGTTGGTGCCTTCCATGACCTGGGGCATCAAGGCCTTGGCCTTGTCCACCACCTCTTCCCGCGGGGCGACCGGCAAGTCCAGTTGTTTGGCGATTTTCGCCAGGTGCTGGTTGGCGGTGGTGCGGTCGTTGATCACCACGATGGTGTAATCCTTGACCTCTTTGGATTCGGATTTCTGATGCGCCAGGCGACTGGCTTCGATCTCGGCGACGCCCTGGGCTGAAGCATCGTTGATGAATTCTGTGGGCGTCTGGGCGAACGCGGTGTTGGCACACAGTCCCAGTAACATGACAAAAACGCTGTTGCGAAAACGGGTGGCCATGTGCTTCATGGTCGCGCCCTCCTCTTCATAGTCAAACGGGAGCTTTCGCCCCCGTTTCTCAATCAAAACCACCTGAAACCATTACTTCGACTTCTGAGCAGGCTTGCGGCCCATATCGGTTTTAGGCTCTTTGTCGACAGTCGTGGTGGTGGTTTTCCCACCTTTGCGACCGGCTTCAGAGGCCTTGGTTCGATCGTTGGCGAAGTTTCCCGAGTTCGAGTTTCTTGAGTTAGGCATGATTGTTTACCTCTTGGGAATGAGCGCGGGTGCTTGAGCCCGCATAGATTCTGAATTTGCCCATGCCAAAAGGTTTAGAAAAATCGTCAGGCGCTGCGACGAACGGCAGTGAGATATTCAGAGAAGACGCAGGTGATGCGCGCGCTTGGCGGTATACATGGCCTCGTCGGCATGCCGGAAAAGTTGCTTTTCCTCGGTGCCATTTTCCGGGTATTGCGCCACGCCGATGCTGGGCTGGATGTGCAGGTTATGCCCGTCCAGCCGCAAGGGTTGGGCCAGCACCTGGCGGATTTTCCCTGCCACGCATTCGGCGTCGCCCGAGGCGTGGATGCTGTGCAACAACACCACGAATTCATCCCCGCCAATACGCGCCACGGTGTCGGTTTCCCGCACGCAGCCCTTGAGTCGATTGGCCACGGTTTGCAGCAGCATGTCCCCGACCCCATGGCCGTGGGTGTCGTTGACCTCCTTGAAGCGATCCAGGTCGACGTACAGCAGCGCCATGCGGCCACTGGCGGCCTGCGCCGATTGCAACGCAGCCTTGAGCCGATCCCGCAACAGCTCGCGATTGGGCAGTTGGGTCAGTTGATCGTATTGGGCCATGCGTTGCAGCCGCGCATGCAATTGCTTGCGCTCGATCGCCGTGGCGACCTGGGCACAGACGTACTGCAACAGTTCTTTATCCTGCTCGGTGTAACGCTCGCCGCCCGGGATGCTTTTGACGATCAGCGCGCCAATGGTGCCGTTTTGCGAGTTCAGCGGTACCCCCAGCCAGCAGGGTGCGTTCTGCCCGGTGAACAGTGTTTCGTAACCAATGCGCGGCGCCTCCTGGTCCGGGTTCAGCAGAATCGGCAGGCCGGTGTTGATGACTTCGGCACACAGGCGCCCGGTGATGGTGCCGGGCTGTTCCGGCTGCGGCTCGTGGTCGTCGACGTGATAGGGGAAATTGAGCTGCGCGCAGTGTTCGTCATACAGCGCCACGGAAAAATTCAGCGCCGGCAGCCACTCACCGATGATCATGTGGATGCGTTTGAACAGCGCCAGCAAGTCCTCCGCCGCATGGGCCGCCTCTGAAATTGCATAGAGTGCCGCCTGCCGCGACTCGGCCTGCTTGCGCTCGGTAATGTCCCGGGCCACGGCGATGCGCAGTTGATCGACTTCGGACCAACGCGCCGACCACAGGATGTTCACCACCCGGCCATCCTTGCACAGGTAACGGTTCTCGAAATTCAGCTTGGGTTCGCCATCCATGATTTCCCGGGCGGCATCGAGGGTGCGCTGGCGATCGGCCGGGTGCACCAGATCGATCATCTGCCGGCCGATCAACTCGTCGGGGGTGTAGCCGAAAATGCGCTCGCAGGCGGCACTGACAAATACGAAGCGACCCTGTTTGTCGACCGCGCAAACGGCGTCCAGCAAGAGGTCGATGTAGCTCGCCAACGGAGCGGAATTTCTGGTGGTCATGGTGCCCAAAGCGTGTCCGAACGATGCCGCGAAAAGAAAACATCCCTGACCTTATCTACAGCACTGATGCAACCCTGCAATCAGCTTCAAGCCTTGTTCGTCACCAGCCCCGGCAATGCATGCGCCAGGGCATTGATGGCGAAGCCGATGAACATCACCCCGCACAGGCGAGTGATCGCCAATTCATGGCGTTGATACAAGGTACGCACCCGCCGCGCCCCGACAATGCCAATGAGAATAGCGTAGGCGAAAAGGCCACCGACGAAGCTCAGCAGGATCAGCCAGGGCAGCATCGACCAGGTCAGCAACTCGGCGCGACTCGACAGCAACGCGGTAAAAGTCGCCACCGCCACCGGGTACGCCTTGGGGTTGGTCAGTCCAAACAGGATGCCGTGCCAGAACGGCTGCCGCGCCGGCCCCTGGGGGGCGGCGTCACTGTTGCGCCGCGCCCGCACCGCCCGCCAGCCGAGCCAGAACAGATACAGCCCACTGAGCACACCCAGCACATCGAACGCCGTGCTGCCGATTTCCCGCGCCCCGACAATCGCCACCAGCGCGGTGCTGCACCACACCACATCCCCCAGCAAATGCCCGCACAAAAATCCCGCCCCAGCCCGCCGTCCATGGGCCGCGCCAATGCCGAACACCGCCAGCACACCGGGTCCTGGAGTAATGCCATAGATAAAGCCCGAGGCGAGAACGGCCATCAGCAGCGATGGGGTCATGGGACGTCCTTTTGAACTGTGTGGGGAATGGTGGCCAGTCTATATCAGGTCAATAAATTTGAACTGGAAGATCTCGACAGATGAAAGGACAGCTCTTCCCCGCCGAGCACGGTGTAGTATGTTGTATTACAAACAACTACATCGAGACCGCCATGTCAGTCATGTCTCTGCGCGTACCCGACGATATCGCCAACACGCTCGCTAATCTTTCAAAAGCGACAGGCCGCAGCAAATCATTTTTGGCCGTTGATGCCCTACGTGAATACCTGGCCCGTGAAGCGTGGCAAATCGAAGAAATTCAGAAGGCATTGAAAGAGGCCGATGCGGGAGACTTCGCGACGCAGGAGGAAGTGAACGCCATCGCAGACAAATGGATTGCCAATGCGGGTTGAGTGGCTGCGTACAGCATCAAGAAATCTGGATGACGAAGCTGCGTACATTGCAACCGATAATCCAAAAGCTGCAGCAGATTTTGTCCGAGCAGTTCTCGCCAGCGTCGAACATCTCGCCCGATTTCCTGCAACGGGCCGTGAAGGACGCTTGCCCGGTACCCGCGAATGGATCATGCCTGATCATCCCTACTTGATTCCTTATCGTGTTCGCCAGGACCGGCTTCAAATACTCCGAATATTTCATACCCGTCGCCTTCCACCATCCAATGGGTGAACGCCGGTCAGAAGACTGTGTGAATAACTAGATGTTGATGAGTTCGCATCAATGCCAGCTAAAGCATCGTCGACTGCGGGTGGAGGCAATGGGTGACAGATGGGGGGTGACTGTCAGTGCCTCTTCGCGAGCAAGCCCGCTCCCACAGTGGGTTGGCGTACACCTGTCCATTGTGGGAGCGGGCTTGCTCGCGAAAGCGATTGATCCGGCGCCGCCAGTTTCAGCCCCCTGATCGCAGGCTGCGCCAGCCCCTGCCGGGATGCGTGGTCCCTGCAGAAACTGGCGCGACGTGCGATCCGTTAAAACTTGTCCAGCGTACGCAGCTTCTGCGGCAGGCCCCACATCAGCAGCGCCGCGGCGATCAGTGCACAGACGCCGATGACGTAAAGCGCCGGGGTGGTGCTGCCGGTCAGGTCCTTGATGCGGCCGACCATGACCGGGCTGACGATGCCGCCGAACTGGCCCAGGGTATTGATCACCGCGATGCCGCCCGCAGCCCCCGCGCCGGCACCGGCCAGCAGTTTGGGCGGCAGGGTCCAGAAGCTCGGGATGCAGGCGATGATCCCGGCACCGAGCAAGCCCAGCGCCACAATCAGGAACGTGGTGTGGTTGGCGAAGATCCCTGCACAGAAGAAACCGATCGCACCAGCCACCACCAACCCGGCCACGAACTTGCGCCGCTCACCCGTTGCATCGGACAGGCGACCGATCACCACCATGCTGATCGCCCCGCAGATGTAAGGGATGGCCGTCAGCAGACCGATCATCACCGGGCTCTCGGTGCCGGCGCTGCGAATCAGCTGCGGTGCCCAGAAGTTCAAGCCGTAGGACGCCACCTGGATCAGGAAGTAGATCAGGCCCAGGGTCAGGAACCCTGGAATCCTCAAGGCGGCGAGCAGCGAACCACCGCTCTTGTGCGGTTCATGGTGCGCGATGCGACTGGCCAGCAGCGTCTTTTCCGACGGCGTCAGCCAATGGGCGTCTTCGATGCGGTCCTTGAGCAGCGTCAGCACCAGCAGGCCGAGGCCGATGCACGGCACGCCGCCGAGCAGGAACAGCCAGTGCCAGCCGCGCATGTCCATGAAACCGTCGAGGTGTTGCAGCACCAGACCAGAGAACGGCGCCCCCACCAACCCCGCAAAGGCCGATGCCAGGAACAGCATCGACGTGATGCGCCCACGGTAGTGCTGCGGGAACCACAGCGTCAGGTAATACAGCACGCCCGGGGCAAAACCGGCCTCCATGGCACCGATCACGAACCGCAGGACGTAGAACTGCCATTCGCTGTTGACGAACACCATCAGCGCGGTGGCAAGGCCCCAGGACATCATGATCCGGGCGATCCAGCGGCGGGCGCCGACCTTGTACAGCATCATGTTGCTGGGCACTTCGAAAATCACATAGCCCACCACGAACAGCCCGGCGCCGAGGCCGTAGGCGGTGTCGCTCAGGCTCAGGTCGGTCTGCAGCTGAAACTTGGCGAAGCTGATGTTGATGCGGTCGAAGAAGGCGAACAGGTAACAGACCATGATCAGCGGCATCAAGCGCCAGGCGACTTTGCTGACCAGGGCTTTTTCTTCATCGTGATTGACGGCCGGGCTCACCCCGACCTCCAAGGTATTGAGGCTCATTGCGTTTTCTCCAGGCGGACTTCCCGTGGGGTGTCCGTTTGTTTTTGTTGTCTGGTTGAGAGTGCTTTTATTGTGGGAGCGGGCTTGCTCGCGAAGGCGGCGTCTGGGTCGACATCACTGCTGAATGCCAGACCGTATTCGCGAGCAAGCCCGCTCCCACAAGGGTCAGGAGGGCACCGGGTGCAAATCGCAATTGCGGCCGGCCTTGGCCAATTGACCGGGCACGTCGTGGCCCAGCAATGCGGGTAATCCCCGGGACAGCTTCAACAAAAGCGGCAGATCGATCCCGGTATGAATGCCGACTTCATCGCACAAGTTGACCAGGTCTTCGGTGCAAATATTGCCCGACGCCCCCGGCGCAAACGGGCAACCGCCAAGCCCGCCCAGTGCCGCATCAAAACGCCGGGCACCGGCCTCGTAGGCCGCCAACACATTGCACAGGCCAAGGCCGCGGGTGTTGTGGAAGTGCAAGGTCAGGTCCGCTGGCGACACGCGCTGCAACACTCGCCGTACCAGGCGATCGACCTGACGCGGGTTGGCCATGCCGGTGGTGTCGGCCAGGGTGATGCCCTGGATGCCCAGCTCCTGATAGGCCTCGACGATCTGCAGCACGCGGTCTTCATCGATCTTGCCTTCGAACGGGCAGCCAAAGGTGGTGGCGATGCTGGCGTTGAGTCGCACCTTCGAGCCTTGCACGAAATGCACGATCTCGCCGAACGCCGCCAGCGAGTCTTCACAGCGCATGCGCATGTTGGCCAGGTTGTGCGTCTGGCTGGCGGACATCACCAGGTTCAGCTCATCGGCGCTGCAGGCCAGTGCCCGCTGCGCGCCTTTGAGATTGGGAATCAAGGCAACGTAGATCACCCACGGCTGGCGAGTGATGCCCTTGAACACCAGCTCGCCATCGCGCAGGGCCGGAATGGCCTTGGGCGAGACGAACGAACCACCCTCGATACGGCTGAACCCGGCCAGGGACAGTTGATCGATCAGGGCGATCTTGTCGACGGTCTCGACCCAGGTCGGCTCGATCTGCAAGCCGTCGCGCGGGGAGACTTCCTGCACGATCAGGCTGTCGGAATAATCAGTGATCATTGCACCACTCCTTCGACTTTCAGGCGTTCGATGTCGGCCACGGTCAGGCCCAATTGCGCGAGGATGCCGTCGGTGTGCTGGCCAAGGCCGGGCCCCGACCAGTTCACGCCGCCGGGGGTGTCCGAGAGTTTCGGCACGATGCCTGGCATTTTCACCGTGACGCCGCCGGGCAATTCGGCGTTGAGCAGCATGTCACGCGCCTGATAGTGCGGGTCGGCCACGATATCGGCCACTGAATAGATGCGCCCGGCCGGTACCTCAGCGGCTTGCAGCGCCGCCAGTACGTCGTCGATCGGCAGGCTGCTGGTCCAGTGGGTAATCGCCGCGTCGAGCACATTGCTCTGGGCGGCGCGGCCATCGTTGTGGGCAAATTCCGGCGCTTCGGCCAGATCCGCGCGGCCGATGGTGATCATCAGGCGGCGATAGATCGGGTCGCTGTTGCCGGCGATCACCACGTAGGCGCCATCGGCCGTGAGGTAGGTGTTGGATGGCGCGATGCCCGGCAAGGCACCGCCAGTACGCTCACGCACATGGCCGAGCATGTCGTATTCCGGCACCAGGCTTTCCATGACGTTGAACACGCTTTCGGCCAGGGACACGTCGACAATCTGGCCGACGCCCTGCCCGGTCTTGACCCGCAGCAGCGACATCAGCGCACCGATCACCGCGTGCAACGACGCCAGCGAATCGCCGAGGCTCACGCCGACCCGCGCCGGCGGCGAGCCCGGGGTACCGGTGGTGTAGCGGATGCCGCCCATGGCCTCGCCAATGGCGCCGAACCCAGGACGATCACGATAGGGGCCGGTCTGGCCGTAGCCGGAGATGCGCACCAGGGTCAGGTTGGGGTTGAGTGCGTGCAGCACGTCCCAGCCCAGGCCGAGTTTTTCCAAGGCACCGGGGCGCAGGTTTTCGATCAGCACGTCGGCGCTGGTCGCCAGTTGCTTGACCAGTTCGATGCCTTCGGGGGATTTGAGGTTCAGCGCCAGGGACTTCTTGTTGCGCGATTGCAGGTACCACCACAACGAGGTGCCTTCGTGCAGCTTGCGCCATTTGCGCAGGGGATCGCCCTGGCCCATGGCTTCGATCTTGATCACCTCGGCGCCGAATTCGGCCAGCATGCGCGCAGCGAACGGCGCGGCGATCAGCGTGCCGATCTCGATCACCTTGATCGCACTGAGGGGGGCAGTCATCGCGGGGTACCTCTAGTTGTTCTTGGAATATGGGCCAAGGCTAGAGGACGGGAGCACGAGGAATCCAACCTTCAGTTGGCAACGGGCGTTCGCGAAATGCGAACGCTTCGGAAATCATTGCGACCTCCAGGCCGCCATCGCTAGCGGGCTAGCTCCCACAGGGGATGTGTGGACACCGCCTATTCAGTGTGGGAGCTAGCCTGCTAGCGATGGGGCCCGTCCATCCGCCCCCAAAACCTCAGGACGCCCCACGCAAATCCTCAAATAACATCCGGCTCACCGGCGACAACAACGCCTCATCGCGCACCACCAGAATCAACGCCCGATCCGACCAGTCATCGGTCAACGGCACCGCGTGCAAGCCCAACGCCCGGCCAAACAACTCATAGGCCCGCTGCGGCAACACGCCAATCCCCATGTTGGCCTGGATCATCCGACACATCGCATCGAACCCCGGCACATGTATGCGCACCCGCAACACCCTGCCCGCCTCGCGCGCCGCCGCGTGGGTGCGCATGTTGATCGAGCTGGCCGCGTGCAACCCGACATAATCGCTGTCCAGCGTATCGGCGAACGCCACGCTCGAACGGCCGGCCAGCGGATGATCTGGCAGCATCAGCACCATCAGCTTGTCCTGACGGTACAGCACGCTGTGCAGGCCCTTGATGTCACTGTCGCTGGAGCAGATCCCCAGATCCGCCACGCCATCGAGCACCCCTTGAATCACCCCGGCACTGGGCCGTTCTTCAAGATCGGTCTTGACCTGCGGATGTCGCTCGGAAAAATCCCGCAAATCCTCCGGCAAAAACTGAATGATCGCCGACAGATTGGCCAGCATCCGCACATAGCCGCGCACACCGTGACTGTGCTCGCCCAGCTCCAGCCCCATCTTCTCGACGTTGAACAACATCTGCCGCGCATGGTGCAGCAACGTCTCCCCCGCCGGCGTCAACGTCATGCCCTTGGCCTGACGCACAAACAGACTGATGCCCAACGCCTCCTCCAACTCCATCAACCGCTTGCTCGCCGCCGACACCGCAATCGCCTCCCGCGCCGCAGCACGGGTCAAGGTGCCTTCTTCGTGGACGGCGACGAACAGTTGCAGGGTGATCAGGTCGAGGCGGCGGATCAGGCTTTTTTGCAGCATGGGAGGGCTCGATGGCTTGAATTCGGCTGAGTCGGCAGGATAGCCCGGTCTTCTGTCCCTCGGCAGAGCAATTTGCCTACAACGTCCTAGGCAGAGCCCTACACATTTATCACTTGTCACACTCAGCAATACCAGAAAGAGCTGATTCACGCCCCCAACCTCACCCCGTAAAGTCTGAACGTGCAGGCCGTGCACTTCAAAACCAATGGACCACTTTACTAAGGACAGACATTTCATATGGGCCAGTCAGCGCACCCAATTAATACCTTCACTAACTATCGAAAAGTCATCTCACTAGCCGATCACGATTGGGAGACAGCCGAGGCCGGAAGGATAGCGGGGCTAAATGTTGAGGTCAGCAGCGAAAACCGTATGGTCGACCAATTCGGGCGGACGTTTCACCACTTCTGTACAACATCTTATTTGGGATTGGATCATCACCCTGGTCTGCTTGAAGGCGCCATAACTGCGTTGCAAGAAATTGGCACACTGCGCATTGCTAATTCAAAGAACCGCTGCAAGCTTGCAGCTTTAGACCAGTATGAATCCGAGCTATCTGATTTATTTGGTGCACATTGTCTCAGCACCCTGTCGTGCAGCGCTGCGAGCGCAGGAATTCTGCCATTGCTGGCCAGCGGTGTATTCACGCAGAACTGTCCCCCGCTGATCGCTTTTGACAGACTGGCGCACTATTCAATGAATCATGTGAAATCAGCATGCGCTGATGAAACACAAGTGGTGACGTGCCCTCACAACGACATGAACTATCTAGAGGATCTGTGTAAAAAGCATGGCAAAGTCGCGTATGTAGCAGATGGCGCCTACAGCATGGGCGGAGTCGCAGATCTGAATAGTCTTGTGTACCTGAAAGAACGCTATGGATTATTCCTTTATCTGGACGACTCCCACGCACTATCAGCTATCGGTAAGTTCGGCGCGGGTCTTGTACGACCGAAAATTCAACCTCTTGATGATGAAAGTCTGATCGTCGCATCGCTTGGCAAATCATTTGGAGCCAGTGGCGGGCTGGTAATGCTGGGTGGTGAACGGCAGAAAAAACTTATTCAGCGATACGGCGGGCCAAGCAACTGGTCACAAAGCCTTAACAGCGCCGCGATTGGTGCGGGAAGGGCATCGATTAAGCTTCACCGCACACAGGAGTTTTCTGTTTTGCAGGAAAAGCTCCAAGCTAATATCCAACTCTTTGACAGTCTCATTCAAACCGAAACGCATGGCAGCAAAATGGCTATCCGTCTGATTCACTGCGGTGAAGCCGTCTTAGCGAACAATGTCGCCATAGAAATGGCAAACCTCGGCTTCTTTACCTCGGCAGTTTTTTTTCCAGTGGTTGCTCAGGGGAAAGCCGCGATCAGGGTAACTTTGCGTGCTGATATGGATTCGTCGCTCATCCGTCAGTTTTGTAGCCTCGTCACCGAGCTTTTACGCAAATACGCTGAGGGCGCCAGTGAATAAAGTCTAGAGAGGCTCTATGAAGAGCAGCACCACCCTCCTCATCACCTGCAGTACGGTTTTTCTCGCGCAGTTGGGTATGAGCATTTACCTGCCGGCGCTGCTGGAGATAGCTCGAAATCTATCTGCGGACTCCTCGCAGGTTGCATGGGGGCTGGCGGTGTATTTGATTGGCATGGCGCTTCCAATGCTGTTCTGGGGCAGCCTCGGTCAGCGTATCGGTCGCAAACCGGTGTTGATTGCGGCGTTGGGAATTTACGGGCTGGGAAATCTGGCGTTGCCTTTAGGGACCACGCTGGAATCGTTTCTGGTCCTGCGCCTGATTCAGGGTATTGGTGCCAGTGGGATTTCGGTGATGGCCCGGGTGTTGATCCGCGACAGCTTCAGCGGCGACCAACTGGCCAAGGCATTGTCCTGGCTGTCTATATCCTTTGTGGTGGCACTGGGTATCGGCCAGTACTTGGGGTCGATCATTCAAGTGGCGCTCGGTTGGCCGGCTATTTTCCACTTGTTGGGCGGTGTGAGTCTTTCCATGGCAGTGGTTGTGGCGCGAATCGCATTTGCGTCACGCACTGAGCAAGTGATCCCTTCATCCAGTTGGGCGAGTTACTGGCAGACTCTTAATCATCGGGACTTTCTACTTCCAGCGCTGGCCGGAGGGTTGGGATACGGTGTGATTATTGCGTTCAACACTGCAGCACCGCTGATTTTGCAGGGGCCGTTCAAATGGTCCCCCGTCGAGTACGGTTTATTGGGATGGCCAATCAGCACGGCGTATTTTCTGGGAGCGCTGGTCGTCAACAGCCTGGTTCTTCGCGCTGGCGGGCACCGGCTAATGAAGATTGGCGTCAGCCTTGTACTGGCCGGCAGCGCGGTGATGCTGGTGGCGAGCGTCACCGCCATCTCAGTGGCACTTCTGTTCTGGCTGCCTTACTGCTTCGCGGTGTTCGGCCAGTCACTCAACTATCCAATCAGCTTGTCCCTGGCCAACGACGGGGCACCGGTCGGCGGGGCTTATGCGATGGCTTTGAGCGGGTTCATGCATCAACTGATGGCGGCCGCCATTGGGGCAATCGCAAGCCTGATTGCCAGCCAGCAGGCATGGCCGCTATCGCTGCTCTGCACCTTGCTGGCCCTGGGCGCGATGATCTGCGTGATGCTGAGCAGGGTCACCCCTCGCTCGTGATAAAGTCGCCGCCCCACCAGACCTTTCGCTTTGAGACTTTGACCGCAATGACCGATTTCCAGGATGTCGATGCCCACCTTGAAGACTGGAACGCCTTGCGCGCCAGCGCTGCGTTCGGCGGCTTGCTGGTGGGTAATGGCGCGAGTCGGGCGGTGTGGGATGACTTTGGTTATGACTCGCTGTTCGAGAATGCGCGCACCGTTGAAGAAAAGCCGCTGAGCCCGTCCGAGCTGAGCGTGTTCGAGGCCATGCAGACCCGCAGTTTCGAGCAGGTGTTGAGTGCGCTGAAGACCACCAGTCGGGTCAACAAGGCTTTGGCGGTCAGTTCGGCTGCGCCGCGCAATCGGTACTATGCGATCAAGGAAGCGTTGATCAATACCGTGCACGCGGTGCACATCCCGTGGCGCCTGGTGCAGGCGTCGAGCCTGGCTGCGATCAGTGAGGAGCTGCGCTCATACCGGACGGTATTCACCACCAATTATGACCTGCTCAATCACTGGGCCATCCAGCACCAACCGGACGCGATCAGTGACCTGTTCGGGGGCGCTGAACCGGCCTTCGACCTGAGTGCCAGCGCCACCGCCAAGACCCGTTTGCTGTACCTGCACGGCGGGTTGCACCTGGTGCGCAATCAGGACGGCACCGCGCGCCGGCTGATGTCGACCGAGGGTACGTTGCTGGGCAATTTCGCCATCAACAACACCATCAAGACCCTCGACGACGTGCCGCTGTTTGTCAACGAAGGGCCGAGTGCGGACAAGCTCAAGACCATTCGCAGTTCGGATTACCTGTCGTTCTGCTATGAGCAGTTGCTGGGCCACGGCGACGGCTTGTGCATTTTCGGGCATGCGTTGGGTGAGCAGGACAGTCATATCGTGCACGCGCTGCGCCTGGCGAAACCCAAGGTGGTGGCGATCTCGATTTATCCGCGCAGCAAGGCGTTCATCCAGCATCAGAAGCGGCATTACGCGAAGGTGTTCGACGGGACGGGGGTTGAGTTGCGGTTTTTTGATTCCAAGACCCATGGCCTGGGCAGCCCGAAGCTGTCGGTTCCGGTCGAGGTTTAGCTCAGGATCAACAGATCGCAGCCCTGCAGGAGCCGCCTGAGGCTGCGATCGTTTCTGACGCTTCAAAGCACCGGCAGCGTCTTGTCCTTGATCACCTTGGTCGGGCCGTTGGCCTTGACGCTGGCAATGCCTTTTTCCATGGCGGTTGCGGAGGCATAGGATTCGCTGCTGCCAATGATCTCGTGGTTGCCGGCCTTGAGGTTGAAGTAGGGATGGCCGTCTTTTGTGGCTTTTTTCTCGTAGCGTTCATCCAGCGGGCTGTTGGCCTGGACCGCCGCAATGCCTTTGTCGGCGGCGGCGCGGGTGGTGTACAGCTCACTGGTCAGAATGGTTTCGGCGTTCGCCGCCTTGAGCACGAACCTGAATTGACCATTGCTGCTTTTGCTCACTTCGTACCATCCGGACATGCTCTTGCTCCTTGGCGATTGAGAGGTGGCGCGCTTCAGAGTAAAGACCAGGCTGGGATTTCTGTCGCCTGTACCGGCCTCTTCGCGAGCAAGCCCGCTCCCACATTTGATCGCATTCCAAATGTGGGAGCGGGCTTGCTCGCGAAGAGGCCGGCAAGGTCAACACAAAACTCTCTATTTCCCCACCGCCCGCACCACCGACAACTCCGGCGCCTGCACCCGCCGCTGACTCAGATACCGCATACAACTCACCCGCAAGAACGACGCAAAATTCACCACCTCACCCCGGTAATCCATCACCTCTTCATACAGCTTGGCGATCAACTGGTTGGTGGTCATGCCATCGACCTCGGCGATTTCGCTGAGAATGTCCCAGAACTGGTTTTCCAGGCGCAGGGTGGTCACCACCCCGCAGATGCGCAGCGAACGCGAGCGTGACTCGTAGAGAATCGGGTCGGCTTTGACGTAGAGCTCACACATGGGCGGGGCCTCTTTACAGGGTGATTTTGGTGCCCAGCAAGCCAAGGAAACCGGACAGCCACTTCGGATGGGCAGGCCAGGCCGGCGCCGTGGCCAGATTGCCCTGTACGTGGCCGTCCGTCACCGCAATATCGATGAACGTACCGCCCGCCAGGCGCACTTCCGGCGCACAGGCCGGGTATGCGCTGCACTCGCGCCCTTCGAGAACTCCCGCCGCTGCGAGCAATTGCGCACCGTGGCACACGGCGGCGATCGGTTTGCCGGCCTTGTCGAAGGCACGTACCAGTTCCAGGACTTTTTCGTTCAGGCGCAGATACTCCGGCGCCCGACCACCGGGGATCAGCACCGCGTCGTAGTCAGCCTCTTTCACCTTGGCGAAGTCGAAGTTCAGGGCGAACAGGTGTCCGGGTTTTTCGCTGTAGGTCTGGTCGCCTTCAAAGTCATGGATGGCGGTGCGCACGGTCTGGCCGGCGGTTTTGTCGGGGCAGACGGCGTGCACGGTGTGCCCGACCATCAGCAAGGCCTGAAACGGCACCATCACTTCATAGTCTTCGACGTAATCGCCGACCAGCATCAGAATTTTTTTCGCGGCCATGGGCAGGACTCCTCTGGGAAATGCGTAGGAATATTCAAGGTAGTCGTTATCCGGTGAGTCGGGTAACAACCGGCTACTACGACCAATGACATCTCGCCACAAGCCCTGCGCAAACTGTACGGATAACTCTGCGCCTAGCTGTAACAGCGCGAAACACTTGGTTTATGGCTAGATGAAGGCACTTCCAATAATCCACACATCCGGTTGCCATCATGTCCTCCCGCGAAAACACCGGCATGGCCCTGGGCCTGCTCGGCGTCGTCATTTTCAGCCTCACCCTGCCCTTCACGCGCATCGTCGTGCAGGAGCTTCATCCATTGCTCAATGGCCTGGGCCGTGCGCTGTTCGCGGCGGTCCCGGCGGCGATCCTGTTGCTGTGGCGCCGGGAAAAATGGCCGACCTGGAAACAGATCAAGGGCCTGAGCCTGGTGATCGCCGGGGTGATTCTGGGCTTTCCGGTGCTGTCGGCCTGGGCCATGCAGACTTTGCCGGCGTCCCACGGCGCGCTGGTCAATGGCCTGCAACCGCTGTGCGTGGCGCTGTACGCCGCGTGGCTGTCCCACGAGCGCCCGTCGAAAGCGTTCTGGGCCTGCGCGGCGCTGGGCAGTGCGCTGGTGCTCGGCTACGCGTTGATCACAGGGGCCGGCAGCATTCAGGCCGGTGACTTGCTGATGCTCGGCGCGATTGCGGTGGGTGGCCTGGGTTATGCCGAAGGCGGCCGGTTGGCCAAGGAAATGGGCGGCTGGCAAGTGATCTGCTGGGCGCTGGTGCTGTCGACGCCGCTGTTGATCGGGCCGGTGGTGTACTTGGCGCTGCAACATCAGGGCGAGGTATCGGCCAAGACCTGGTGGGCGTTTGGTTACGTCTCGCTGTTTTCGCAGTTCATTGGCTTCTTTGCCTGGTACGCCGGGTTGGCGATGGGCGGCATTGCCCGGGTCAGTCAGATCCAACTGCTGCAGATCTTCTTCACCATCGCTTTTTCAGCGCTGTTTTTCGGTGAGCACATCGAGCCGATCACCTGGCTGTTTGCGGCCGGGGTGATCGTCACGGTGATGCTCGGTCGCAAGACCGCAGTCAATGCCAATGTGGGAGCGGGCTTGCTCGCGAAAGCAGACTGACAGCCAACATTGATGGTGGATGTGACGGTGCCTTCGCGAGCAAGCCCGCTCCCCCAGGTCAGAGATAGCCGTCGGCCCGCAGCAGGGTTTCCAAGCAGTGGTCGGTGATCTGGTAGAACGCCTTGAGTTCGTCGATCTTCGCCAGCAATTGCGTCGGGTCCACCGGCTCGGCGCGTTTGACCGCAAGGATCATCTTGTTCTTGTTGGTGTGTTCCAGCGAGATGAACTCGAACACCTTGGTCTCGTAACCGCAGGCCTCAAGGAACAGCGCGCGCAGGCTGTCGGTGACCATTTCCGCCTGCTGGCCCAGGTGCAGGCCGTATTGCAGCATCGGTTTGAGCAGCGCCGGGCTCTGGATCTGCAGGCGGATCTGCTTGTGGCAGCACGGCGAGCACATGATGATCGACGCGCCGGAACGAATGCCGGTGTGGATCGCGTAGTCGGTGGCGATGTCGCAGGCGTGCAGCGCGATCATCACGTCCAGTTCGCTCGGCGCCACGCTGCGCACGTCCCCGCACTTGAACACCAGCCCCGGATGCTCGAGCTTGGCCGCTGCGGCGTTGCACAGGCTGACCATCTCTTCACGCAGCTCCACGCCGGTCACTTCGCCTTGGGCGTTGAGGGTGTTGCGCAGGTAGTCGTGGATGGCGAAGGTCAGGTAACCCTTGCCCGAACCGAAGTCCGCCACCCGTACCGGCTTGTGCAGCGCCAGCGGCGACGATGTCAGCGCATGGCTGAACACTTCGATGAATTTGTTGATCTGCTTCCACTTGCGCGACATCGCCGGGATCAGCTCATGCTTGCTGTTCGTCACCCCGAGGTCGGCGAGAAACGGACGGCTCAGGTCGAGGAAGCGGTTTTTCTCGCGGTTGTGCTCGGCGGACGGCACTTCACGCAATTGCTGAGGTTTGCTCTTGAACAGCGAAGACTTGCCCTTTTTGCTGTATTCGAGCTGGGCTTCGTCGGTCAAAGACAACAAGTGCGCATTTTTGAACGCAGCAGGCAGCAGCCCGGCGATGGTTGCAACGCCTTCGGCCTGTGGCAGATTCTTGGTGATGTCGCGGGTCTTGTAGCGGTAGACGAAGGACAGGCAAGGCTGCCCCTTGACCGCCACTGCCTTGATGATGATCCGCTGCAGGTCCGCTTCCTCGCCGACGTACTTGGCCAGCACCAGTTTGATGAAGGCGTTTTGCTCGAGGCTGGTGTGCAGCAGGTCGATGAACTGGGCATGGTGATCCGGCGCGAGGCTGGCAGGAGTGGCGGTGACGGACATGGAAAAAACGGCCTCGGGCGGGGCAAATCGGGAGTGGCGGGTATTTTAGGGGGGATGGCCGTTCAGGACACGCAGTTATTTACCGAACGGTGGATCCGTATCCGCACATCCCCTGTGGGAGCGGGCTTGCTCGCGAAAGCGGTGTATCCGTCGACATCTTCATGGACTGACACTGCGCTTTCGCGAGCAAGCCCGCTCCCACAAGAGTGCATTGAACCTTGGAATCAGCCTAAAACCACCAACCGATTCGGCAACTCATTGCGCACATGGGTCACTGGCACATGCACCTTGAGCAATTCGCCGCAGGCCTCGACGCAGGCTACGAAGCCCTGCAACGTCTGGCCCTCGCGCACCTGGCGGGTGAATTCGGCGACGATCGTATCCCAGTTCTTGTTGTCGAGGCGGCTGGAAATGCCCTCGTCCACCAGGATTTCCACATACCGCTCCGCTTCCGACACGAAAATCAGGATGCCGGTGCCGCCTACCGTGTGATGCAGGTTTTGCTCGAGGAACTGCCGACGCGCCAGGTTCGAGGCACGCCAGTGACGCACCGAGCGCGGGATCAGGTGGGTGGTGATTTTCGGCAGGCGGAACAGCAGGCAAAGGACGATGAAGCTGATCCACTGCACCAGCAACAGGCTGTGCAGGGTCAACCACCCGGTGAGGTAATGCACGATGCCCGGCACCACCAGTGCCAGCAGGCTGGCCCAGAGCAGCGGGATGTACGCATAGTCGTCGGCGCGGGCCGCGAGCACGGTGACCAGCTCCGCGTCGGTGTCGCGCTCGACCCGGGCAATCGCCTCGGCGACTTTGCGTTGTTCGTGTTCAGTCAGTAATGCCATGTCGTGAAGTGCCTGCTCATTTTTATTGTTACCAGCCGCCGGACGAACCTCCGCCCCCGAAACTGCCTCCGCCGCCGCTGAAGCCCCCGCC